>Ga0097691_1000200_pt1 | contig 54314 bp, 42 predicted proteins | sample NGESurdeep072012_8_FD_72858 | JGI IMG/M metagenome (GOLD analysis project Ga0097691, IMG submission 72858) | Arctic peat soil microbial communities from Barrow, Alaska - NGEE Surface sample 210-1 deep-072012 | ecosystem: Environmental > Terrestrial > Soil > Wetlands > Peat ...
GGTGCAGGGGTCACCCCTGGCCGTGGCGACGGCAGCGCAGTATTAAGCCGTTGGCAGGGGCCGCGCCCGCCAACGGCGGGCGGCCTTAATACTGGGTGCAGGGGTCACCCTGCCCGTCAGTTCGCCTGGGCGGTCCAGGTGCCGCGCTCTCCCGACGGCGTCGATTCGAAAGTGCCGCTGATCTGATCGCTGCGGCGCGCGCCTTCGAAGTAATACGTCTCGGTGCCGTATGGGACCTGGAACTGCAGATGGTTGCCGCGGACGAATCCTTCGATCGGCGTCATTCCATAGCCTGACTGATGGATTACGAGCTCGCCGTGCAGGAAGCCGTTGGGCTGCGGACGCAGTCTAAGCTCCATCTCGGGATTGCCGCCGCTGCGAAGACCGCTGATAGTGCCGGTGGCGATCGTCGGCCCGAGCATGCTGCCCGACGGCATCGAGCTGCCACCGATCGAGCTGCCGATCGCGCCGCTGCCGCCCGGATAGGTCGCGTATGGTCCGCCGGCGTCGGCGAGCACTTCGAATCTCTTCGCATCGAAAAATTGGCCGTTCAAATAAAAATTAACCGTGTAGGTGCCCGGCAGAAACGCGCCGCCGTGCGAGTTGCCGACGCGTCCGCTGAACGTCACCGTCTTCATACTGGGCGAGACGGGCTGATAATCGTTGACCGCGCCCAGCGTGCGACCGTCCGGGCCGATATACGCCGCATCGACGCGGTACTGGCCGGGCTCGAGCTTATAGAGCCGGTTCTCGAAGCTGACCTCCCAGCCGACGAACAACACCTTCGATACCGCAAAAGAGCTGGTCGCTCGCGAGAGCGCGGTCCCGGTCTTGGTCGTGTTGAGAAAGCTGATGCTGCGAAGCTGCAAGGGCTTGGCGCGGCGCTCATCGATCATCGCGAGCTTGCGCGCTTCTTCGTCGCGCTTGCGCTGCTCCGCCTTTGCCGCCGCCGCAGCCGCCGCCTCGCTCGCCGCCGCCGCGTTCCTTGCGCTCACGTCCTGGTTAACGATGAAGCCTTCCTGCGCGAGCATCTTGTCGTCCGAGTAGAGCGCCACCTTGTACGTGCCGGCGGGCTTGTCGGTCATCGTCGGCATCAACGCCACGCCGCTGAAGTCGGCGGTCTTCTGCGCAGGCCCGACAAAAATATTCGTGTCGCTGGACGCGATCTGAAGTCCGTTGGGATCGTAAAAGCGCGCCTCGACCTTTTCGTCACGCCCTTCCAGCCCCGCGAGCAGGTTCTTGAAGGTTGCGGTCCACTTCAAGTAGCGCGCGTTGGTCAGATCGGTATCGTTGAACTTCGCCTGCGGCGGCGCCAGCGCGGTGCCCTCGCGCGTCGAGAGCGCCAGCGTCATCTGCGAGAATTCGAGCGGATGCTCGCGGGCCTTGGCCAGCAGCTCCTCATGCTTCCACGGCAGTCCGTCGAACAGCGGCTTGAGTCCGAGCCGCAGCTGGAGTTCCGGGCTTGAATATATGTACGTCCCGCCGAACGCCGCTCCCGCCAGCACCATCAGGAAAATCGCAAGACTGATCGAACGGCTCAGCCGGCTGCGCGGCTTGCGATAAACAACCGGCTCGTCCTCGAACTCGAGTTGCTCCTGGTACTGCGACAGTCCGCCGGTTCCGCCCGTCGAGCTCACACTCCCGCCCTCGTGCGCGAGGCCGCGCCCGTAGAGCATCATGTCGCGGAATTCCTGGACGCGCCCGGGCCGCCCGTTTACTTCGTATGCAAGCGCCGCGTCGACGGCGCCTGCCAGGTTGCTCGACACGGCCGGGCGCAGCTCGTGAATCGGCGGGAAACTGAAGGGCGGAAACTTTTCAGGATCGCGGCCGGTCAGCACGTAATGCAACGTCGCGCCCAGCGAGTAGATGTCGCTGCGCGGATCGACCAGGCCCTGGTACTGCTCCGGCGGTGCGAAGCCAAGCGTGCCGATCATCGTGCCCTTGCGCGCCGCCTTGAACAGCCGCGCGATTCCAAAGTCCACCAACACGACCCGCCCGTTCGGATTGAGCATCACGTTGGACGGCTTCATGTCGCGGTAGACTATCGGCGGCTCCAGCCCGTGCAGATACGCGAGCACGTCGCACAACTGGCGCGCGATATCGATCACCAGCCCCTCGGGCAGCGGCTCGCCGCGTGCGGCGAGTTCCTCCTCGAGGTTGCGTCCCTCGACGTACTCCATCACCAGGTAATGGCGGTTGGCGAGTTCGAAGCGGTCGGTGATCGCGGGAATCGCCTGATGCTTCAGTTGCGCGAGCGTGTCGGCCTCGCGCGCGAAATATTCGTTGGCCTCGATCCGCTGCGCCGGATCGATAAAGTGATCGACCATCTCTTTGATCGCGCACGGGCGATTGGCCAGGCGCTGGTCGTGCGCCAGATAGACCATCCCCATCCCGCCGCCGCCGAGCAGCCGCTCGATTGCGTAGCGGCCCTGCAGCACGGTGCCGGGCTCGAGCGGTCCGGTATTCGGCTGCGATGAATCTTTTGGCGAGGTGGACATCGTTAATCGCCGGCGCGTGGTTCGCGCCTAGCTTGCATAGACTACGATCATGGAAATGTTGTCGGTACCGCCGCCGGCGTTGGCCGCGACGATCAATTCGCGCGCCGCGTCGAAGGGATCGGGGTTACGCTCCAGAATGTCGTGGATCTGACGGTCATCGACGTGCGTCGTCAACCCGTCGCTGCAGAGCATCAGCTTGTCCCCGCGTTTGAGCTTGAGCGAGACCGCCTCCGCCCCCGCCGGTCCGCTCTGGCGCGCACCGAGCGAGCGCGTGATCACATTTTTGTGCTCGTGCGTGTGCGCTTCCTCGGCAGTTATCTGCCCGATTTCGACCAGCCGCTGCACCAGTGAGTGGTCCTTTGTGACCTGGCGAAGCGTCGCGCCTTCCATCAGATATCCGCGGCTGTCTCCGACCCAGGCCACGGCCGCATCCGGTGGCGCGACCAGCGCGCATACGCCCGTGGAACCCATTCCGCGAGTCTCCGGATGGCTCGCCACATATTCGATAATCCTGGAATTTGCTTCTTCGAGCGCGGCTGTCAGCAGTTCCGCGCCGTTGGTAACATCTCCGCGTGCGCCCTCGAGCCGCGTTTCAATGTAACTCCGGATCGTTTGTACGGCAATTGCAGAAGCGACTTCGCCCGCCTCCGCGCCGCCCATCCCGTCGGCAACGACGTACAAATGGCTCTGCGCCGGATCGATCATCGACTCGCGCGTGTACTCGACCGCCAGCACCGAGTCTTCGTTATGCTCGCGCACGCGGCCTACGTCGGTCATCGCGGCCGCGCGCAGCCGGATCGCGCCGCCCAGCGCGATCAGCTCGGCCTTGAACTCGTCGATGGTCGGCCAGCGGTCGGCGGGGCTGAAAGCGATCGCACGGCGGATCGCATTCTCCAGCCGCGGGGTAACGACATGCGGCGGATAGAACTGAACCGGACCCGCCTCTTCGCGCCAGCTCTCGCTCGGAATCCTTGCGCCCGTGAGGCACGTGTAGAGGATCGCGCCGGCGGAAAAAATATCCGCGCGCTTGTCCACCTTTTTGCCGCGATAAATCTCCGGCGCCGTGTAGCCGTCGTTGAAAATCGGCTCGCCCTGAAGCTCATTGTCGTTGCTGACGTAGTCCAGGCCCGTGAGCTTGAGCCGGCCGTCGGGGGCAACGGAAACCGATTCGGGGCAGATGTCGTTCAGCCGCAGCGCCCGGCGATGCGCAAACGAAATCGCCTGGCAGATCTGAACGGCTGCCGCGATCGCTTCCGTCTCCGTCATTTTCCCGGATCCGCGACGAAGTCCCTTGAGTTCCTCGTCGGCGTAAACCAGGTACACGCGCCCGTTTTCAGCGAATCCTCCGGTCGCGCGCTGAAAGGCGGGATGGTTGATCGTCTGTGACAGGGCGAGCACGCGCCCGAAGACTTCACCGAGATCTTCGCCGCCCGGCGCCGCCGCATCCTCGTGCGCCCCGTCGTCGGTCTCGGGATTGGCCTGAGTTTCGGCCACGACCGCTGCTTCCACCGCTTCGCTGGATTCATCCGGAGATGCGTTCTCCGCAACCTCGGCCATCACGGCAGGATTAGCTTCAGCCTCGACCGCCGACTGGACGCCTTCCCCCGATGCGTTCGCGCTCGCCGACCCGCGCACCTGCGAACTCGAGGCGTGCAGCTGCGGCGCCGCCGCGGTCCCGTTGGTCTGCGCAACCGCCGGCCTGAGTTCCGCGGTCTTGGCACTCGGGCTGTTGGGATCCTCGGGACGCGGCGCGGGCGGCGCGGGCGCCGCCGGATGCGGCGCTTCATCGACCATTTCTGCCAATTCTGCCGACGGTTGCGGGCCGAGGCGCTCACGCAATGCGATCGATTCCGTTTTGCCGTCTCGGATGCGGTTTGCGCGATAGTGATTTTCGATCGACGTCTGACCCGTCAGCGCAACTATCTCGATCCCGCCCTTCAAAGACGTTCCCGCCGTCAGCGGCGTCGGCCGCGTCGGCGACTGCGATGCGGATGCGGCCGCCTTGGACAGCCCCTGGCCGCATCGATCGCAGAACTTGGCGTCGTCCGATGCCTCTTGGCCGCATTCAGGACAGGTGATCATGAGCCTCTCCGAAACTGCAATACAGCACCACCAAGCACCACCTGGTCGCGATCTTTTAACTTGTAGAGCTGGTCACGCCCCAACTTGCCGCGCCCCGCGATGTAGGTGCCGTTAAGGCTGCCGAGATCGCGGATGAAGTAGTCTGCGCCGCGCAGGACTATCTCGGCATGGCGCCGCGAGACGCGATCCCTGCCGTGCGCGAGCTTCTTCAGATCGATGTCGAGCTTGTCGGCGGCGTCCTGCGACCGCCCAATCAAAGTGCGCATCCCGAAAATGCCGAATTCGATTTCATCGCCGCGCGAGACGAGCTTCGCCGGCGCGGCGGATACATCGGCGCCGTTGGCATTATGCTCTCCGAACAATCCGCCGGAACCCGGGCCGGTCGAAATTGGCGGCGAATAATTGCGCGACGAAGACGCGCGCGACCCGGTCCGCGATTTCGTGTCAGCCGGCTCCGATTCGCCCGTCGCGCCTGCCCGCGACGGGTACGACGACGCAACCGCAGGCGGGTTCAATTCCCTGGTCTTGGCCGTCGATGACGGGCTCGGCGCAGCACTCGGCGCGATCGCGGACCGTCGCGCCTTGAGCCGCCGCTCGATCAGGCTGCGCGCCTTGCCGGTGAGTTCGATCGCTTTTTTGATCTGTGGCGCGACGATCTTTGCCGCGGCGCCAGTGGCAATCCCGCCGCTCCTGATTTTTTCCGCGACCGGCTCGTTCAGCACGATCGTCGGCATCGTGGACGCCGGCGCACCGGAACGTGGTCCGGAAGATCGCCACGGGGTCGCGCGCGACGCCGGCGCATTCGAATTCGAATTGTTCAGCACGACGGTTGATAGCTGGGAACTCCGGCTCAGCGCGCCCGCGCCGGTGGCGACCGCCAGTCCCCCGCTCGCATCCAATCGCCCCGACCTGCTCTCGGGTGGCGGCTCGGGCAGCGCACGCCGCATCTCCTTTGCCGACGCGTGCCGCTTGGTCAGGCCCTGATCGAGCGCACGCATCACGGCGTCCGCGGTCCTGACCGAAACTTCCGGCGCGAGTGAACGCAGGGGAGGAAAGCTGAACGGCGGCTCGAGCTGCGGATCGCGGCCGGTCAACAGATGATGCATCGTGGCGGCCAGCGAGTAGAGGTCCGAGCGCGGCTCGACCTTGCCCATGTACTGCTCGGGCGGCGCGTAGCCTATCGAGCCGATTTGCGTGCCGCGTCCGCCGGGTGGCAGGAAGCGCGCGATTCCGAAATCGATCAGCATCGCGCGGCCGTCCTTGTCGATCATGATATTGCCCGGCTTCAGGTCGCGATAAATTATCGGCGGTTTCTGCGAGTGCAGAAACTCGAGCACGTCGAGCATCTGCCGCGCCCACCGCAGCACCTTGTCCTCGGCGACTTTGCCCTTGGGGCCCAGCTTGTCGAGCACGTGCTGCAAATCGCCGCCGGCGACAAATTCCATCACCAGGTAATGGCGCGAATTCTCGGCGAAGTGATCGATCAGCGTGGGAATCCCCGGATGCGACAGGCGCGCGAGCACGTTGGCCTCGCGCGTGAAGTCCTCGATCGCTTTTTTCTCCCGGATTCCGTCGCCGACGACCATCTCCTTGACCGCGACCGGCCGGTTCGCCAGGCGCGTGTCGTTGGACAGGTACACGCGTCCCATCCCGCCGACGCCGAGCACCTTCTTGACGCGATAACGACCGTCGAGAAGATGGCCCTCGGGGAGTGCCTCACCCGCATTCATGGCGATTGTCTATGACCCTCCTCAACTTCCGCGCACGCGGCGTACGTCCGGGCGCGACTGGAGGGATAGTGGTCAAGATATCGTTTCAACCACCAGCTTGAGGAACGTTTTCCCGATGATCACCTCGTCGCCAGACTTGATCTCGGCGGGACTGCCCGGTGCGAGACGCGGCTGACGATTGACGTAGGTGCCGTTGAGACTGCCGATGTCCTCGATCGTGATCTTGCCAGCGTCGATTCGAATCAACGCGTGCTTGCGCGAGATCTTGGCTTCGGGATCGTCGGCGTCGAGATCCACTTCCGGAAACGATCCCGTCTCGGGATCCCATCTGCCGACCAGGTTGTTGCCCTCTTCGAGCGGGAATTCCTGGCCCTTGCGTCCACCGCGAACGACAGACAGCTTCGCCTTGAACGGCGCGCCTGCGGCAGCCGCGGTTGGAGCGGACGGCGCGCTCTCGGGCGCGGCCTCCGGCTTGATCTCACCGGTGGGCGCTTCCGACTTGGGCGCTTCGGCAGTCGGCGTTTCACCGTCAGGCTTCGCATCAGCCGCCGCCGCAGGGATCTCCGCCGGAACACTGCTGACAGAAGTTGGTGCGATACCCGCGGAGTCGCCGCCAGCTTTAACTTCGCCGGCTGGTTTGGATTCTGCGGCAGGAGCCGGCGCGGCGGCGCCGACGGCGAGCTTCGCGCCGCATCCGTCGCAGTAATCGAGTCCGTCCATGTTTTCGTAGCCGCATTCGCCGCATTTGATCATGGTCTAAGCCCTCGCAGGTGAGTTCGAAGTATCGGTCCCGTGCCGTTCACCAAATTTCACTTTTCGATACACTAATCGGACTTCTGGAAATCCTTCAACGCTTCCGGATCGAGCATCTGGGTCTTGCGCACCACCGCCTGCGCTTGCAGGAGGGTGGTCTTGGCCGCCTTGGTCTGCAGCGTCTGGGTCTTCTTGATCTGATCGAGCAGGCCCGCGAGCGCCTGCGTCGCCTTGACGTTGCCCAACCGCTGCGTGCCTTGCAGCGCGTTGCCGAGCAGGCGAGTCGCGCGATCGACGTTGCCCGCCTTGAGTTCCTCTTCAGCCTTGGCCTGCAGCTTGGCAATCGAGACCTGGTCCACCAGGTTCATCACGCGGCCGTTGCGCTTGCTGGTCAGCGTGCGATCGAGCGTGTAATCGACGGTGAGATCGCAGGCGACGGTGGATTCGGCGCCGCCCGGCACTTCGTAATGGAACGTACTCTGCAAAATTCTGACCTGCCCCGGCTTGCGCGGCGGCAGCACCAGCGTCAGCAGCACGGAACCGGGCACGCCGGCCTGCAAGTCGCCTATCTCGTAGCCGATTTTGCGATCCTCGCCGACCAGCGGCGTGCCGAGCATGTAAATCTCCGGCGATGCGCGAAATGCCTCGCGCACCTGCACGCCCTGCGACAGCGTCACCTCGATTCGCCCGTTGCGCAAGCTCACCGAGCGCAGTCCCTGCAGCTCGTCTTCGAAAATATTGGGAATCTCGGCCGGGTCGCCGATGAAATGATATTTGCCGTTGGAGTCCTGCGACACGCGCTGCAGGAGTTTCTCGTTGAACTCGACGCCCACGCCCATCGTCGAGAACGAAATCTGCTCGCGGTTTTTCTCGACCAGATCGATGCACGCGGTCTCTTCGTAGGTCTGGCCGTCGGTGAGCACCAGCACGCGATTGAGGCGATCGGGGCTGAGATTTTTCTTGACCTCGTCGATCGCCGCGCGCATCCCGAGCGCCATCTGCGTGCCGCCGCCGATTTCGAGCAAGTCAATATCGTCGATCGCGCGTTTGATTGCGCTCTTGTCCCGCGCCGCCTCGGGCGTGATTATCACCTTCGCCTTGTCGGCGAACGCGACTATCGAGACCTTATCATCGGCGCTCAGGTTGTCGGCCAGGAACTTGACTGCCTCGACGACGAATTCCAGGCGCCGCTCGTCGTACATCGAGCCCGAGCGATCTATTACCACGCCAAGGTTGAGCGGCACCCGCCCGCCGCCGCCCGCGCCCCGGGCGACAGCCTCGAGCAGCACGTAGAGAACGAAGTTTTCCGCGCTGGACAGAACATGTTCGCTGCTCGCCAGCGCCTCGAAGTTAAGCGGATCGGCCATTCGTCAATCTCCCGAAACTAATTGTAGATTCAAGCTGCGAGCCTTGGCAACCGACCTATTAGAATACGAACCGCCCGCGGATAAACCAAGCCCCTCGGCAGCGATACCGTAATTGTTAGGACGTTGCGCAGTTAATCCCGATACAATGTTCGCCGATGCCAGCGGCGACGCCGAATCGGTAGGAATCAATTGTATACGGAACCCACCATGGGTTCCGTACCTCCTTGGGCAGGGGCTGCGGTCCCTGCACCCGCAGTGAGAAGACGCGAAAATCTGCGCAGCGCATCTTTTCGCGACTACACGATGGGCAGGGCTGACCATGCCGTGGCGACGGCAAAGAAAAAGATCCGGGATTCTTAGCTTCGCTCTAGAATGACACGGGCGGCCCCGCGCGGCAGGGGTGACCCCTGGCCGTGGCGACGGCAGCGCAGTATCAAGCCGTTGGCAGGGGCCGCGCCCGCCAACGGCGGGCGGCCTTAATACTGGGTGCAGGGGGCACCCCTGCCGCTGGAGAGTCTTCTCGAAAAAGCGTAAGAGAGTAGGCGCTATGTCTTTAAGAGCTAAATGCGCGATCGCCGGGCTCGGCCAGACCCGGATGGGTAAAAACTTCGATCATCCCGGACCGATCGGCTTCGCTGCCGAGGCCGTCAATCTCGCGCTGGACGATGCCGGCCTCCAACGCGCCGACCTCGACGGCCTGCTCGTCAACCCCGGAATCACCTGGTTGAACAATCCGATGGCTTCGTCGTCGCTCCAGCATGCGATGGGCCTGGGCGATTTGCGCCTGACCGCGACGATGAACCTCGGTGGCGGGACGGCGGCCGCGATGATCATGCATGCCGCGCAGGCCATCGACGCCGGCATGGCCGAAGTCGTCGCGTGCGTATTCGCCGACGCTCCCCTGCGTGCGCCCTCGCCCAACAAGGGCGGCGATGGCGGCGGCTCGGCCGCTTTCTACGGCTTCGCCCAGGGTCTCGACGCGCACTACGGCCTGTTCGGCGTCAACGCCCACTATGCCTTCGTCGCCCAGCGCCATATGTATCGCTACGGGACCAGCAACGATCATCTCGGCGCGGTCGCGGTATCCGAGCGCAAGTGGGCCAACCTGAATCCGGCCGCTCAGTTTCACGACACTCCCATGTCGATGGCCGATTATCATGCCTCGCGATGGGTGGTCGAGCCGTTCCATCTGTACGATTGCTGCCTGGTTTCCAACGGCGGTCTGGCGGTTATCGTAACCTCGGCCGAGCGCGCAAAGAATTTGAAGCGCCCGCCGGTCTATATATTAGGTATGGGGCAGGGTCATCCCGGCCGCGATCCCCTCGATACGCTGGTCTCCGGCGCGCCGATCGCCAAAGAAACCGCCTTCAAGATGGCGGGAATCAAGCTCACCGACGTCAATTTTTGCGAATTGTACGACTGCTACACTTTCACGGTGCTAGTCACGCTCGAGGATTACGGTTTTTGCAAAAAAGGCGAGGGCGGCCCGTTCGTTGCCAGCGGCGCCATCGGCCCCGGCGGCTCGCTCCCCGTCAATACCGGCGGCGGTCAGCTCAGCTCCTTCTATATGTGGGGGATGACCCCGGTCGGAGAGGCAATCGTGCAGATACGTGGTGATGGAGGGCGGCGGCAGGCGCCAAAACACGAGGTTGGACTCGTTTCCGGCAACGGCGGTATACTTGCTACTCATTCCACCCTCGTGCTGGGTTCGCAGCCGTAGCATTAGTCGCGAATCGCGCTATCGCTGCCTGTGCTGCGACGCAGCGTCTTTCAATCAGTCCAAACGCTAATTCGTCTAAACTATATATAAGCAAAACTGCAATGCCAGAATTCAGCAAACCCATCCCCGCTATCACCCCCGAGATGCGCGAGTTTTTCGACGGCGCGCGCGCCGGGCGCCTGATGGTCCAAAAATGCGACGGTTGCGGGAAGCTCCGGTTCCCAGCCGACGATCTTTGCTCGAAGTGCAACTCGACCGCCTCGCGATGGGTCCCGGTCAGCGGACGCGGTGAAATCTTCAGCTTCAATATCATGCATCAGGTCTATCACCCGGCTTTCGCCGGCCAGGTTCCCTACGCCGTCGTCGTCGTGGAGCTCGAGGAGGGATGCAAATTCGTGTCGAACCTGCTCGGCGTCAAGCCGCATGACATCAAGTGCGGGATGCAGGTCGAGGTGACGTTCGAAAAGCTCAGCGATGAAGTATCGATGCCTAAATTCCGGCTCCGCGCCGCGAAATAATCCGGCCCGGCTGAATTCATCAAGGAATCAATAAGTTGCCGCTCGATCAAAAATATTTCCAGCGTCTCATCGAGAGCTCGCCGGACATCATAATTGCCGTCGATAAAGACGGCACCGTGAACTATTACAACGACGGCGCGCGAACCAGTCTCGGCTACAGCTCGCAGGAGATCATCGGCCAGAACTGCACCCGCATCTATCCGTCGATCGAAGAAGCGCGCCGCGTGATGAAGGCGCTGCGCGAGTCGACCGAGACGGGCCGAATCGCCGGCTTCGAGACCGAGTTCCGCAACAAGGCCGGCGAACTCATCCCGGTCATGATCTCCGGCGCGCTCATCTACGACGCGGAGGGCTGCGAAGTCGGAACGATCGGCTTCGCCCGCGACATTCGGCGCATGCGCCACGCGCAGCAACTCGCGACCGCCGGCGAAATCGCGGTCAGCCTCGCCCACGAGATCAACAATCCGCTCGAATCGATCACCAACAATATCGAACTGCTCTCGCAATGCCTCGAGACGCGGCTCAGCGAGAGCGAAAAAGTTGTCGAGAACGAGCGCCTCAACTCGATTCGAAATTCCATCGAACGCGTGCAGGCCATCGTGCACCGCCTCGACGAGATGACCCGCAAGGGCGAGTACGAGACGCGCGACTACCTGGCCGGCAAGCGGATGGCCGATCTGGCGCCGCGCGAAGATGGCAAGGGGCAGACGCGCCCCGATGACGCGCCGCATCTGACCGAACAATCTCCCCTGGCCGGGATGTCTATCCTGGTGCTCGACGACGATAGCGCCGTGGTCAATTCGCTCGCCGACCTGCTGCGCGCCGAAAAATGTATCGTGCATTGCGCCACGCGGCCGTCGGCCGCCTTGGGAATCCTGCGCAACGTCAAGCTCGACGCGGTTATTTCCGACGTCGTGATGCCCGAGATGGACGGCTACGATTTCTATCTCAAGGTCAAGGAAGAGATGCCGCAGTTGCCGGTAATCCTCATGACCGCCTACTACTACGACAAGGATCACATCCTGAAGCGCTCGCGGCTGCGCGGTCTCGAGGGCGCGCTGTTCAAGAAGCCGGTCAATCCCGGCATGTTGCGCGCGATGCTCACGCAGTTGCGGCAGAAGGCGGCTCAGGAGAAAGCGCAAGCCAAAGCCGCATCGATCGCGGCCAAAGCCGCCGCCGCATCCGCGCCCGCGGCCACCCCCAAGCCCATCCCCCAATCCTGATCAAGTCAGGATGTTGCGTTGCGCGCGACTTCTCCCCCCTTTGGGGGAGACCAGTGAAAAACCCGCCTCGCCCGTTTTGTTGCGTGAGGTGTCACAGACACACGGCCGCGCCCCTGGCGCGGGTGAGGGTTGCGTTGATTCGAGCCCGCGTCACTGCGCCAGCGCGATCCCGAACGGACCACTGCTGGCATTATGCGGATTCTCGGTCGATACCGTCGGACCCAGGCATATCGTGCTCCCGCACGAGCCATTGATAGTTGACCGCGAGACGGTGCCGTCGAAATTGTCCGCGGTGTAAACGAACACCTTCTGCGGATCTACCACCAACCTCGCGGGCCCGTTGTAGGGTGATGCGACGGTCGGCGGCGTGACCACGGTCGTTCCGCTCGCTTGGAACGACGACACCGAGCCGGCCAACCCGCCCGACTTCCCCTGGTTGGCCGTGAACAGGTACTCGACGCCGGCGTTTACCGCCATTGCGACTCCGATCGGCACGTCGTTAACGTTGCTGTTCTGGAACGTGAACGCGGGTGTAAGGCAACCAGCCTGTCCGCACGTCGCGCCGGTGAGATCGATCGAAAACGACGAGACCTCGCCGAGCACCTGATCGGCGATGAACAGCGAATCGCCCGCCGAATCGATCGCGATCGCGGCCGGCATATTCGCGTTCACGTCCGTACTATGAGCCGCCGTAAAGTTCTTCGTGAGCGCCCCGGTGCTGGTGTCATACGACATCGGCCAGATAAGCCCGGTGGAGGTGTCCGACACGTATAGAACCGCCAGCGTTGGATGCAGCGTGATACCGAATGGAGTGTTGAATCCTGAGATCGAGCCGGCCGACGTGATCCGTCCCGTGGTGGTGTCAACCGTGTAGCTCGTAACCGTCCCTGCCGCGCCCGTCACCCACAGCAATGTCCCCGCGGAATTGATCGCAAGTTCGTCGGGTTCGGTTCCACTGCCGTTGCTCACGTACGCCGGCGACAGCGCCGTCAGCGTGCCGTTGGTCGAATTGATCGAGTACTCGTAGATTCTGTCGTCGTTGATATTCGCGACGTACAGATGGCTGCCACCGGGCGACGCGACCACCCCTCGCGGCCCTTTTTTCGCGCCCGCACTTACCTGCCCGGTATGCGTGAGCGCGCCGGTCGAAATTTTGCGCGTGAACGACGACACCATGCCGTCGTTGTAGTTGGTCACGAACGCGAGCGCGCCAGTAGCCGTCGTCGGAGTGGCAGTCGGTGTAACGGAATTGCTGACCGGTGACAGCAGTCCAGAGCTTCCGCACGACAGCGTAAAAAGCGTCGCCGCGATAATCACAACCGCGGGAATCAGCCGGACGATGTTCTTAAGCGCAGTTCGCCCGGAGAACGATAGTCGGATGCCTTGCTCTGTCGCCATTCGAACTCCTCTCCGGCGGTCCGGTCCAAAATACACGAGTACTGTGTTGAATAGCACAAATTATACGCTGGCTCGAATCGAAAGGTTTCGGGCCCCGCAAACCTCGCCATCTTGTCTTTATTGACTTTTAACTCGCCCGAGCCAGAGCGCCGCCGGTCCTGAGGCAGACCGCATCTTCGCTAGCGTCAGGGTTTGACCTCTGACTAGCGGCACCCCACCAGTCAGCCAGTATGAGCCGGGCAGGTTTGTGGCATGATGAATTCTTAACACACTTCAGGCGTTTTCCGGGCTCAGCCCGGCGCTTCTGCCTTGAGGCTCACCGGCCATTTTGTTAAACCCGCAACCATTAGTTTCAATTAGCCTCAATCAGATAATTTAAGGGAGAGCGCCATGGCTCGACGGCTGAGTCGGTTTCACCGACCTTCACTGGATTCCCGTCCTTGGCATTCAACCGTTGCAAACCTCAAGCTTGCGACCCCTCGCGCTGGAAGATTCGCCGCGATCGCGCTGACTGCCGCTCTGATGCTGGCAGGTATCGGAACTGCGCCTGCGCACGCCGCTGGTCTAAAGTTGACCATTAGCCCGCTTGCGCTTTCGTTCGCAAACCAGAAAGTGGAGACAACCTCCACCGCCAAAAACGTAACCCTGACCAATCCGAACAGCTCTGCGCTGCAGATTGACACCGTCACGCCTTCTGGAGATTTCAGCCTCTCGGTCGATGGATGCAGCGGCGTTGACCTCGCGCGGGCACCGGCATCCTCCTAAAGCCGACTTACTCGGCCGCTCACCTGAGTTTCGGCAACCAGCCGGTGGACGTTCCCAGCGCCGCGAAAACCATCACCTTGACCAACCCCAATCTGGTTCCGCTCAGCGTGACCAGCGTCGTGGTGTCAGGCGACTATTCCGTGTCCAATGACACTTGCCTCGGAACGCCGGTCGCACCAGGCGGCACCTGTACCTTTGGAGTGATTTTCACTCCTTCTACAACCGGGAGCAGAACCGGAACAATCATCGTCACCGACAATGCGTATATACCGACGCAAACGATCACGTTGTCCGGAGTCGGCATCATCGTGACTCCCACCGTGTCGCCCACCTCTCTGTCGTTCGGGAGGGTCCAAGTCGATACTATTTCGCCGCCACAGACGGTTACGCTCTCCAATTCCAGCTTGGTGACTTTAACCTTCACTTCGATCACAGTCAGCGGGCCGTATGCCATAACAGCCAATACCTGCGACAGCTCGGTGCCCGCGAGTTCGACCTGCCAGGTCTCAGTGACATTCAATCCGACCACTGACTCTAATCGGAGCGGAACCACCGAAACTGGAAAGCTGACGTTTGTCGATAATGGGCAAATGACCACGCAAACGGTGAGCCTCACCGGCATCGCATTTGGTACGCCTCCGTCGCCAACTCCGACCCAAACCGCGACCCAGACCGCGACGGCTACACCAACGGCCACTGAGACTGCGACCGCCACCGCGACCGCCACGCAGACCGCCACGCAGACCGCCACGCAGACCGCGACGGCAACCGAAACGGCTACTGCCACCGAGACGGCGACGGCAACGGCGACGCCAACCCTTACGGCCACGGCAACCGCGACGCCAACCCTTACGGCCACGCCAACGGCGACGCCAACCGTGACGGCGACTGCGACGGCAACCGCGACTGCAACCATGACGCCGACGGCAACGGCGACCAGCACGCCGGGAGTGGAGGCGGGCAGCATCCTGTTCGCGGGCGGCGACGTGGGCCAAACCCTGGGACCCTACCACCTCGCGACCTCGATGCTGTCGAGCACGGCATCCCAGATCTATAACCCGAGCACGAACGCCTTCACGGTGCTGAGCGGGCTCAACAAGGACCGTGAGTCGGCCGCATCGGTTGTGCTGCCCAACGGGAAGACCCTGATCGCGGGCGGCGAGAGCTGCGCCGCGGGGACGTTTGGCGGCGTGAGCGGGAACATGTGCACCGCGCTCCAGACTGCGGAGCTGTACACCGAGGGCGCCGGGGGGGAACATTCGCGTTCGCCGGCAGCGGCAGCAGCGGCTTGATGACGATCGCCCGCAGCGGGCCGACCGCAACCCTGATCCAGGGCAGCGGCACCGCACTGGATGGCAAGGTGCTGATCGTGGGCGGCTCGACCGGACAGTCGTGGCTGTCGGTCAGCACGCCGAGCATCCCTGCGCTGAGCCAGATCGCGCTCAATTCGGCGGAAATCTACGACCCGGCCACCGACGCCTTCACCACGATCGCGTCGGTTCCGGGATGCCCGACGGGAGAGTCCTCTCTGACGACGCCGGCATGCACCACCGGGCTTCCTTCGACTTGCCCCGAAGCTCCAACTACGATTACGTCGGCAGCTGAAAGCGGAACAACTGTGACAATCACCGCCACGGCGAATCCGCCTGGCCTGATCGTTGGTGACAACGTTTCAATTAGCAGCGTAAAAATTGCGTCAGTCATAGGCGCTGCGGGATACAACGGAACCTTCACTGTGACCGGTCCGGGTGCCACAGGCACCGTTGTTACCGGCACCACGTTTACCTACACGGCCGCCGTCTCAGGATTGGGGGCAGGCTCAGGTGGAACTGCCTCAGCCGACACGACGCAGTGCGGCATGGTGGACCAGGGCGCAGCACTGATCCCGAATGACCAAGGCAGGGTGCTGATGGCAGGCGGAGACTTGGTGACGTTCCTTGGCCAGTCGTCGCCCCTGTCGTTCATCTTCGACCCGACTAAAACTCTAACTCCGGGGCAGTACTGGACGGAGACCGGGTCGCTGGGTACCCCGCGCGAACTGTTCGCGCTGAATGCGATGGATCCGAAGGTGGTCACCGGCTCGCTGTCCGGCGAGGTGGTGGCGTTCGGCGGCGTCGAGGGTAATAGCTCCGTCTGCACCAACGGATTTATCGTCGTGACCACGCTCAATACGGCGGAAGTGTTCTACCCGACCACTCAGCTGGAGCGCGGCGGCCAACACCATGGGAGCGAAGCGCGCGGGATACGCGACCCAGTTCGACAACGTCACCGACACTCTGGCGGGCTACGTGATCCTGGCCGGCGGCGTGGACGTAGAAGCAGGCACGTTGCCTTCGACCTGCGTGAACACGACCGCAAGCCTTAAGCAGGCGGCGACGGCTGAGACTGACCTGTACGATCCTATGGCGGGAACGGGCGGCACCTTCACCGCGACCGGCTCGCTCACTCAGGCGCGTGAAGGGCAGGTCCAGGCCGAGCTCGGAGGAACGGGCCCCAACCCGTTTGACATAATCGCGATTGGCGGCGCCTGCACCAAACCCACCCCGAACCTGTCCTCATGGGTGATTGGAACCTCCGCGGCCGTGGGGTTCACTGCATGCGGCACCAGCCCCAACGCGGGTCCGACCGGCTATTACTCGGAGCTGTACAGCCAGTCGAGCAAGACCTGGACAAAGGGCCCGCTCCTCCTGGGCACGGCCACTCCGACCAACGCCGCGGCGTCGGCGGTGCTGCCGTAGCTGGGGCACATCCAAACAGACTGACCTAACCGGCAACGCCGGCCCCCGAAAGGGGGCCGGCGTTGCCGTGGGAAGCGGCTTCTCTTTTTCGTCGCGCTCCCCCGCGCGACGGCTACGAAGATTCATCCTCATCCCCGACCGCGCCTCCCCTTCCTCATTCAGGGGCAGGGGCTGGCCCCTGCCCTTGACAGCGCGCCACCTTCGGGCGGAGACCCACGGTAGTGGCTTCGCGGATTACCTTGCAGCACAGCGTCTCGATCCGCCGCGCGACGGCCGCCGATGCGGCTGAAATCGCGACGGTGTATGGACGCCATGAATGACCGCAATTTCCGCCAAGGAGCTGGTACGATAGCCAAGATCGATCTCAACAAGGTTCCCCGCTTCTCCGAACTCCCGATCAAACCCGACAAGCCCAAAGAATCGTCGTGGGGCGTGTTTGGCGACGACGATGAACTCGGATGCCTGAATTTCCTGACCCCCGAAGGCGTAATCGAGGCGGCGCGCCTGGTGCGCAAGGGCTCCGTCTTCCGGCTCGATACGAAGATCAATTACGCCAACCCGCCGCTGTTCGCCCGGCCTCCCGCCAGGCACAACATCATGAGCTTCGAGAGCTTCGGCCTGCTCGGTTTCGATGACTCGCTCGACAGCTACAACACGCAGGAGGGAAGCCAGTGGGACGGCCTCGCCCATGTCGGCAGCCCGCGCTACAAGGCGTTCTACAACGGAGTGAAATCCAGCGAGATTAAGGACGGCCCGGGCGGGCGCCTGAGCATCCACAAATGGGCCAACAAGTTTGTCGGCCGCGCCGTCCTGCTCGACGCATTTCGCTACCGCATCTCGCATGGCCGCACGATCGATCCGCTCACCTCGGAAAAGTACAGCCTCGACGATTTGAAAGAGACCGCCGTCGCGCAAAACGTCGAGCTGAAGCCGGGCACGATTCTGCTGATTCGCACCGGCTGGATGCAGGCGTACCTAGCCGCGTCACCGCAGCACAAGGCCGCGATGGCGCCGCTCGGCGCGTTCAAGGCCTGCGGCATCGAGGACAGCAGCGCGATGGTCGAATGGTTCTGGGATCATCGGCTTGCCGCAGTCGGCACGGATTGCCCCGCCGTCGAGCCATGGCCGTGGGATTTCTCGAACGAGGGCGCGCTGCATTACCGCACGCTATGCCTGCTCGGCCTGCCTATAGGCGAGCAGTTCAACTTGGAGGAACTGGCGGCGGATTGCGCCGCCGACAAGCGTTACGAATTCATGCTGGTGTCGGTGCCGATGAATCTGGAGGGCGGCATCGCCTCGCCCCCCAACGCGGTCGCGATCAAGTAGGCGCGGAGGGGCAAGTCACCGCATCGAGCGCGCGGTCTCGGTGATCGCGATGCGCACCGCATTCTCCATCGTCGCAAGCGCCATGCTGGGCAGGTTCCGATGCCGCCCGGCCTGGCGCGCCTCATACGGCAGATGGATGAATCCGACCGGGACGCCGGGCCTGCGCCGCAGACAGTGCAGCGCCGCATACATCAGCGCGTTGCACGCATACGCACCGGCCGTCAGCGAAACGCTCGCGGGAATATCCTTGCGATCGAGTTCGCCGATGATCGCGCGCAATGGCAATCGCGAGAAGTACCCGTCAGGCCCGCCGCGAACGACCGGCGTGAAGCCCGGGTCGCCGCTTTTGGCCAGCCGGCCGCGTTCGTCGGCAAGATTGATCGCGACCCTTTCCAGTGAGATCGCCGGCCTGCCGCCCGCCTCGCCGAGTCCGATCACCGCGCGAGGCCGGTAGCGCACGATCGCGCCGGTAATTCGCCGCGCAGCCTTGGCGCATCCAACCGGCACGCGCACCGACTTTATCTGCAGCCCGCCGATCACCTCACCGTCGAGCCGCCGGGCAATTTCCCACGACGGATTGATGCGCTCGCCGCGAAACGGCTCGAAGCCGGCGAGAATCAGAATCGGGGGCATCGATGCGACCCGCTATTTGCGCCGGGGATGCTCTATCGGCAGGTCGTCGCGGTTTCCCCATTCCGCCCACGAGCCGAGATAATTTCTCACCCTCGGATAGCCGGCAATTTTGAGCGCGAGGTACGCGTGCGCGGCGCGGTATCCGCCCTGGCAATACGGGATTATCTCGGCGGCGGGATCGAGACCGAGAGCTTCGAACTGCGCGCGCAACTCGGCGGGCGATTTCACGGTTCCATCGGCGCCAAGCGCTGCCATCCAGTCCTGATGGAACGCGCCCGGAATCGCGCCGCCATGTTTCGCACGCACGCGTTCGCCGAAGTATTCCTCAGCGCTGCGAACGTCGAAGATTTGCACGTCGGGAAGCCCGATTCGGTCAAGCAGATATGCCTCGGTCGCGAGAATCTCCGCCCGCGGACTGAGCGCGAAATCCGTGGCGGCGAACTTGTCAACCTTGGTTGTCAACGTTTCACCGGCCTCCGCCTTGAGTCCGCCATCGAGCATTCGGGTCTTTGGATGTCCCGCGTATTCAAGCGCCCACTGACCTCGCGCCGCGCGCATTCCGGATTCATTCTCGTAAAACACGACGGTCTCGCGGCCGGTGATTCCGAGCGCCGAAAATATCCACTGGAGCTGCGCGCCGAACTCCGCGACGCCGCGCTCGGACGTATCAGTATGATGAAACGGGAAAGGATCGAAATGTCGCGCGCCGCTTAGATGCCCGGCGTGGAAATCCTTGACGGGTCGCGTATCGATAAGGATCAGACTGCTGTCATCGCGACGCTCGCGCAGCCATCGCGCATCGACGATCAACTCTGTTTTGCCCTCGGCGCGGGCGGTTTTTCCCTGATTCAAATCGCCTCCTGCTCCCCGCGGCTCTATCTGTCGATTCCGACCGCTTCGCTAATAGAACGAAATCCGCCGCTGCGGAGCAAGTCCGCCAGTCCCGATTTCATTCTGGCGACCAGGCCGGGGCCCTCGTAGACCAGCCCGGTGTAAAGCTCGACGAGCGAGGCGCCGGCGCGGATGTGCAACCATGCATCCTCGGCGCTCGCGATTCCTCCCACGCCGATGATCGGGATTTGCCCGCGGGTGTGCGTATAGATGTCGCGGATCAACTCACGCGTGCGAATCAGGATCGGAGGGCCACTGAGTCCGCCCGGGTGCGGCGACGAGACGCCGACGACCTCGCGAGCGACGGTAGTGTTGCACGCGACGATTCCCTCGATGCCGAGAGCGAGCGCGGTTTCGCAAATTCGAAACAGATCATTGCGGTCCAGGTCGGGCGAGATTTTCAGCAGCACGGGCCTCCCGCGTGCCGACTCGCTGGTATGTTCTCTCACTGCCGCGAAAAGCTCGCTCATCTTCTCCGGCGATTCCCAGGTGCGCAGCCCGGGCGTATTCGGCGAGCTCACGTTGATGACGATGAAATCGGCCAGCGGCCCGAGCCGTTCGATCAGGGCGGTATAGTCAGCGGCAATCCCCTCGGGCGGCGTGTCGCTGTTCGGCCCGAAGTTGAGCGCGAGCGGAATCGAAATCCCGGCCTTGCGAATCCGCTCGATTCGCGGCGCGACCGCCTCCATCCCTTTGCTGGGAAACCCGAGCCGGTTGATAAGCGCGCGACGTTCGGGCACGCGCCATATCCGCGGTATTTCATTTCCCGCCTGCGGGCGCGGCGTAATCGTTCCCAACTCCGCAAAGCCGAATCCGAGCATCTCCCATCCGCGGATCGCGACGGCGTCCTTGTCCATCCCGGCCGCCAGCCCAATCGGGTTTGGGAAATCGATTCCCCATAGCTTGATTCCGAGTTCGGGGCCGTCCCGCGGCGGCGTAAAAGCCGGTATCGCCGCAAGCATCCGCAGCGTCATCCGATGCGCACGCTCGGCATCGCAGCCAAACAGGCATCGCTTCAGGAAGAGCCGATAGATGGCGTCGATTATCGAAACGGGAGACATGGCGGCTATAAACAGGCAATGTCGCAGTTTGGCGCGGCTGGCGCAATCGAAACGTGTTGTGGATTAAGGGCGGATGCCGCTGATGCAGTCGCACCGCGGCTTGGAATAAGATTAGAAAGGAGTGGTGGCATCGAGCGCCCGGCCATTTGCGGGAGGCGTGAAAATCGCGTGGAAAATCAGGCGAAAATGCAAGTCAAGTTGATCGACTACGCCCAGCAGCCGCTCGAAAAACTCTACGCGGCGTTTCGCACCTGCTATTCCTCCGAAACGCCAATCGAAGTCTGGGACAAGATCAAATCCGAGAAAATTACCCGAGAGAAGATTCGCGAGTTCATCACCGAGCGGCTGAAGACCGGCCACGCTTCTCCGCTCGAGCAAATCGTTTTCTGGTTCGCAATCGCGAACGTATCGCGCTCGCTGTCGCATCAGTTCGTTCGCCATCGGATCGGAATCAGCTTCGAGCAGCAGAGCCAGCGCTATGTGAAATTCAAGCAGGACAAGCTCGCATTCGTGCTGCCGGATTCGTGGGCGCGCGCGGGGTTGGAGAGTGAATTCTCCGCTTTGCTTTCAAAGACGTCCGAGCTCTACGCCAAGGCGTTGAAAGCCGGGATTCCAGCCGAGGATGCGCGTTTCGTGCTGCCCAACGCCGCGCCGACGAATTTTCACGTGATGGTAAATTTCGCCGAGATGCTGCACATCTGCGATCTGCGCCTGTGCGTGCGCGCGCAGTGGGAAATCCGCCGGATGGTCGCGATGATGCGCGCGGAAATCAAGCACGTGCTGCCGGAAATCGCGGTGTTTCTCCAGCCCAAGTGTGGCGAGAACCGTATGGGCTATTGCGACGAGTCGCTCGACGAGTGGCAGAAGTGCCCGCTGGGCAAGGTGCGGCCGCATAAGTCGAGCCTGTTCGATCTTTACGAGCGTTACGGCTCGCGCAAGGCGCAGGCGCTGGGCGAGGCCGAGTTTCGCGCGGTCGAGGAAAAAGAGCAGTTGTAGTTTCCCAGGTCCCATGAGTGACTATTCCCCACCGGCATCGTTAGGCGATGCGATCTTGGCATTCAATCGGGGTGCGTATTTCGAGGCGGCCGAGATGTTCGAGACCGCCTCGCACGCGGCCGGCAACGACAACGATTTGAAGGCGCTCATCGCGGCGTTCAATCAGGTCGCCGCGGCGCTCCATCTGCGCTTCGAACGCGGCGGACGGCAGGCGTCGATCAATCTGATGTCGCAGGCGATGCTCGCGCTCGACGACATGAAGCCCGCCCGCGGCGGAGTTGACGTCGAGCGGCTGTGCGTCGAGCTGGCGGCCTATACCGAAGAGGTGCGTGCGGCTCCGCGCGACGAGCGCGACGGACTCAAGCATCGCGCGCGGATTTTTCTGGAGCGCCGCCGCGCCCCGAAGATCAATCGCGGCTGAAGGCAGGCGAAGACACGAAGTGGGCGCTTCCGAGCGCAGCGCCGTAGGCGCCCCGACGCGGAGCGGACGCGGAGTCGAGGGAAATTGAAGGTGATGTTGACCCGCGAACAGATCTCCGACGGCCTCAAGCGCGCCCGCTACGTCACCAACGAGCGCGTCGAGACGGCGATCTTCCTGGCGCTCGCGCTCGAAAAGCCACTCCTGATAGAGGGTCCCGCCGGCTCGGGCAAGACTGAAGTCGCCAAGGTGCTGGCGGAAATGCTCCACACCGAGCTCATCCGGCTCCAATGTTACGAGGGACTCGACGAGGCGCGCGCGCTCTACGAATGGAACTATCAGAAACAACTTTTGCGCATGCAGGCCGGCGAGCAGCAGGGGCTGCGATGGGAGGAACTGAGCGAACACATCTTCTCGCGCGACTACCTGCTCGAGCGTCCGCTGCTCAAGGCGATCACTGCGCCGAGCCGGGTCGTGTTGTTGATCGACGAGGTCGATAAAGCCGACGAGGAGTTCGAGGCCTTTCTGCTGGAGCTGCTTTCCGACTTCCAGATAAGCGTTCCCGAACTGGGAACGTTGAAAGCCCACGAACGGCCGGTGGTAATTTTGACATCGAATCGAGCGCGCGAACTGTCGGAGGCGTTGCGGCGCCGATGCCTGCATTTGTTCATCGACTTTCCGGGCATCGAGCAGGAGCGAAAAATTATCGAGCTCAAGGTGCCCGAACTCGACGCGAAGCTGGCGGCCGAGGCGGCGGGTTTTGTCAGCGCGATTCGCAAACTCGGACTTCGCAAGCCTCCGTCGATTGCGGAGACCCTGGACTGGGCGCGCGCGCTCGTGCGCCTGGGCGTGCGCGAACTGGACACCGACGCGGTGCGCACGGCGCTGGGCGTGCTGCTCAAGCACGAGGAGGACCGCGTCAAAGTCGAGTCGAAAGCCTCGGCGCTCGCGCCGCGCCGACGATGAATCCGCGACGTTGTTAGATGGCCGCGCTTCGCGATCAGCTCGTCAGCTTCATCGCGGCGCTGCGAGCCGCCGGCGTCAGAATCTCGGTTGCGGAATCGATCGATGCGATGAACGCGGTCGCAGCCGTGGGGCTCGTGCGCGCGCGGATGCACGAGGCGCTGGCGGCGGCGTTGATCAAAGACGAAGCCGACCGCGCGATCTTCGACGAATCGTTCAACCGTTTTTTCGCCGCGTCACGGGCAAATCGCGGCGAGCATCCCGACCAACGCGGCGAGCAGGGCTCGGCTGCCAGCGGCCGCGGCCGTCCCGGCGAGCAGCCGTCACCGCGCGACGCCGCGCTCGCGAGCCCTCGCGATGAGAAATCGCTTTCGCTGCCGTCAGAAGCGAAGCCTGCAAAGAAAACAACGGCGGCGCGCCGCCAGGACACAGAAAAGGGAAAAGACGCGGAACCAGGCAAAGACGCCGAGCGCCCTTCCGATCGGATGCGCGGCCGCCGGGAGCGCGGCGAGGCCCAGACGCGCGAGGAATCGCCCACGCCCGGCATCGACGCGACGCGCGTTGCGCGAATCCGCGCGATCGAGCGGACGGCGTTCGACAAATTCTCCGACCTCGACTACGACGAAGCGCGCGACGCGCTTGCGCCGCTGATTCGCCGCTTCCGGATTCGGCTGGGACGGCGGCTGCGACTGGCGCGGACCGGCAGAATCGACTTCCGGCGCACGATTCGCGCGGCGCTGCAACGCGGCGGTGCGCTAATCGATCTCAACTTCCGCGCGCGGCGTCCGCGCCATGTCGATCTCGTAATCCTGGCCGACATCTCGGGTTCCGTCCGCTACGCGGCGCAGTTGATGCTTGAATTGATGGCGGGCGCGCGCGGATGCTTCCGCCGCGTCAGCAGTTTCGTGTACGTGGACCATCTGGCCGAGGCGGATTTCGAGGATGGACACCTGGTAATGACGCCCGCGCTGGACCTGTACGCGCGCTCGGATTTCGGCCGCGTGCTCGGCGAGCTTTGGGAGCGCCGAACCGGATTGCTGACTCGCGGCGCGATCGTCGTGATAATGGGCGACGGCCGCAACAACCGGCTGCCCGCGCGCGCCGACCTGGTCCGCGAGATCGTGCGGGCTTGCCGCGCCGTGGTGTGGCTGAATCCGGAAGATCCTGCGCGCTGGGGCACGGGAGACAGCGCGATCAAACAATACGCGCGCGAAGTGAACGCGCTCGTGCCGTCGCGAAATCTCCGCGAGCTTCAAGTCGCGCTGGCCGCAATCGCCTGGCGCCAGCGATGATCAGAAGTCGAACAGCTCGCGCATTTTGGCGAGCAACCAAAGATGCGGCCCGCCCTTGCCGTCCATCGTCGCGCCGGATGAGAGCTTTTCCAGACGGTCCCGGTTTCGTGCGGCAATAATATCGCCGATGCCGGCCGCCGCGTCGGGATGCTCTTTGAACAGCCGCGTGAATCCCTCGCGGTCCATCTCGATCACTTCCAGGTCGGTGATCGCACGCACACTTGCGCTGCGCGGTTCGCCCGTCATCAGCGCCATCTCGCCGGTGAAATCCCCGCGGGTATAGTTGGCAATGTGGCGCGTTTGGCCGTCGGCGGTGTTGGCGAAAACTTCGGCCGTTCCCCTGCGCACGATGAACATCGAGTCACCTTGTTCGCCGGCGCGTATCAGCATCTCACCCGCGCCAAACTGGCGCACCGCGACGGTCGGCATCAGCAGCCGAAGTTCGTCGTCGTTCAGGCCGCGCAACCAATCGACATGGCGCAGGTCGACCATCACTTCCCGCTCTAGGTCTGCGTTGGCTCTCTCTTCTTCGTCCTGGCGCGCGTCGCGCACATGGACGGTGCGGGTCGGGAACGGAATCTCGATCGAATGGCGCCTCAGCGCGTACCAGAGGCCCGACGCGACCCGATCGCGCACGTATTCCTGCACGCCGTAGTCCCCGATCCAGTATCTGATCCGGTATTGGACCGAGAAATCGCCGTAGTCCCACGCCAGCACCTCGGGCGGCGGCTCGCGCAGCACTTGCGGCACGTCGCGCAGCAGGGTGAGCACGACTTCGCGCACGTGATTGGGCGGCACGCCGTAGCTGATTCCGATTGCAATTTCGTCGCGCACTGCGCCGGTGGCATAGTTGAACAGCACGTCCTTGGCAATCACGGAGTTGGGAATCTCGAGCCGCTCGTTGGCGCGCGTTACGATCGTCGTCGCACGCCACGCGATTCCCTTGACGCGCCCGACGTGCGTGCCGCTGCGGATCCAGTCACCCGGCTCGAAAGGGTGCCCCATCGAGAGCGACAGGCCGCTGAAGATGTTGCCCAGCGTCTCCTGCAGCGCAAAGCCGAGCACCGCCGCGAACACCGTCGTGGTGGTCAGGATCGAGAGCGGCTGCACGCCAAAGTCGTAGTACAGCACCACCATCAGAACCGCGAACCACAACACGAGCATCAGCAGGTCCTTGCCGATGGTCGAGCGGTGGACCTTGCCGCGGCTCGTCACCGCGTCGGCGCCTTCGAGCACCAGCCGGATCACGCCGAACAGGAACAGTACGAAGGCCAAGGCGGCAACCTTGTCGCCGATGGTCTCGTTCGGGACGAAGCGCGAACCTGCGTCGATGAGAACGCTGCCCGACAGCAGCAGGAAGGTCGTCCCCGTCACTGCGCGCTTGCGCCGGCGCACGGCGAAGGCGCCCAGCAATCCTGTCAGGACCAGCACGCTTTCGACGAAGCCGCGCAATTCGCGGTGCAGCGCGCTCAATCCGAGCATCGACTCGAGGGGTGTCGGAGCCATCGTTCAGATCCCCGCGGCCACCGCGACTTCGTCGAGCAGTTTCACCGCGTCGAAATACTCGACGGCTATCTCGCGCGCGGCACGGGCATGGCGCGGATAGTCGGCGTTGATTTCCCCGATCGCATCGACAGCTTCGTCCGGCGTGTCGAATCCGAGCAGCCCCGCGCCGGTGGGAATGAATTTTTCGAACCCGGTCCGCTGCGTGACGACTGGGCGTCCGGCCGCCAGGTAGCAAACTGTGCGATCGCTGAACCATCCGGTGCGCGGCCTCACGTAGATGTCCTTCGCGACCGTGAACTCACCGCGCGACCGGCTTATGTACTCGCGATAAGCATCGACATCGAGCGACATCGGCACCGCCGGCGTGAGGCTGAATCCCCCGGCGATCGCGCGCTCGTAGTCGGCGCCGCCAGTCAGGTTGGTGGCGATCTCGATGGGCTGATTCGCGCGCGCCGCGACCTCGAGCACCTTGCGAAAATTCAGATGTTTGGACCAGTAGTAGGTCTCGCCCGCGATTTCCATGTCGCTGCCGCTATTCTGCCACGTGCCGACGGTCGTGAACGCAGCCGGCTCTGCTGCTCCGACCCCCGGATGCCACTGTTCGAGATTCACCGGCGGACGCGTCGGATGCCAATCGAGGCCGGCGGTGGGCAGCAGGCAATCGGCCGCGCCGATATTGTAGCAATACGTGAAAAACAATTTGTGCGATTTGGCAAACGCCGTGGTGGTCGGAATCTTGCGCTTGAGCTCGAGCTGCATCACTCCCGGGTCGGTCTCGAGGTACACCAGGCAGCGGCTGCGCTCGTGCTCCTGACGCGGCTCGGTGGCGCCGCACAGGTTGATTATCGCGTCGGCGTCGCGAAACAGATCCATGCATCGTTCGCGCGACATCCCGACGTATTGCTCTTTCACCGAGTCCAGGAACGCCCACCGCTCGCCGAAGCCGAAGCGCTCGAGCACGCGGCCCAGGACCTTCAGGTTGCGCGACGGATCCGTGGTGGTGCTTTCGATCGTCGGATCGTACACGTAAGCGCGATGATCCTCGATGTAGTAAACGTCGAGACCAAGCTGGCTGAACCCCAACAGGTGATGAACCAATTGCCAGATCACCCCCGCAAACGGGAACCGCGCTGCCAGATGCAACACGACGACTTTGCCCTTGTGCTTGAGCTTCACCTTTTGCGTGGCGACCTTAACCCGCGCTCCTCGATCATCATAGTTGAGCTGCGCGGCCTGCGGCTATCCGCTCCAACTCGTCCCGCAACTTGGACACCGCAATCCGCCGCTGACTGATTTGGGCCTCTTCCTCATCGCCGAGTTCGCCCAAATAACAGTTACGCCCCGGAATGACCAGTACCGCACGATACGGAAATCCCGCGCGAATTTCGGGGTACGCGCGCTCGGCGATCGCACCCTCGATTGCGCCCTCCGCCGTCTTCTCGCGGATCGCACCGCCCTCCTCGTGTATCAACGCGATCGTGGCGCGAATTCGCGCCGTCCGCCGTCCGGCCTCGACGTCCTTCATCCGGCGGATAACTTCGTCGGCCAGCGCCCGATCCGAATCATTTTCGTTGCTGCCCGAACCGAGCCATCGATGCGACCGGACGCCGGGTTCTCCGCCAAGCGCGTCGATCTCGAGTCCGCCGTCGTCGGCCAGCGTCGCAATTCGCGCGCGCAGGAAGTAGAAACGCGCCTTGATCAACGCGTTCTCGGTGAAAGTCGCTCCCGTCTCCTCGGGAGTCTCGGAAATTCCGAGCTCGACGAGCGACACCAGTTCGAGATCGATGCCGACGCCGCGCAGGATCAATCGATACTCTTGAAGTTTCGCCGGATTCGTAGTCGCAATCAGTAGCCGCCCCGTCGCCATCTAATCGTCCGAGTCGCGGGGCTTTGCAAGAGACTTGGCAAGAGACTTGGGATGATACGTGATCTTGAGCGAGGCGCGTTCGCGATGCTCGTCGAGCGCCAGTTCGATCAACCGATCGATAAGCTTGGGCAACGGCAAGCCCGACGCCTCCCACAGCTTCGGATACATGCTGATGGCGGTGAAGCCGGGGATAGTGTTCACCTCGTTCACGTAGATCTCGCGCAAATCGCGGCTGGCCAGAAAATCGACCCGCGCCATCCCGCGGATAGACAACGCCTTGAACGCCGACACCGCCATCGCGCGCAACTTCTTCGCCTTGGCGGGCGGCAACTCGGCGGGAATTTTTATCGTGGAGCCTTCCGGATCGACGTACTTCGACTCGTAGTCATAAAACTCATGCGCGCCCTTGACCAGGACTTCGCCGGGAACCGACGCTTCGGGACGATCGTTGCCAAGCACCGAGCACTCGAGCTCGCGCCCTTCGCACGAGGCCTCGATAAGCGCCTTGCGATCGTATTGGAAAGCGTCGTCCAGCGCGGCGTCGAGATCGGCGGCGCGCTTCACCTTGCTGATTCCGATCGATGATCCCAGCGCGTTGGGCTTGACGAACACGGGATAGCCAAGTTTGCGCGCCAGCCGCGTCCCAAGCTCCGGAGCGTCGCGGTAGTCGGCGCGATCGATCGCGAAATACCGGACCACTGCGACGCCGGCGTCGCGCAGGAGGCGCTTCTGCGCGTCCTTGTCCATCCCGATTGCCGAGCCGAGCACGCCCGCTCCCACGTATGCGATTCCCGCCAGTTCGAGCAGCCCCTGCACGGTGCCGTCCTCGCCGTAGGTGCCGTGCAAGACCGGGAACACCACGTCGAGCGCGCCTGGCATCGCAGCTGAGGCGCGTGTCACTCCGCCGCGCGCGCCGTCTTCCGGCGTCGCGACGAGAGATTGTCCCTCCGGATGCGCCAGCAGCGTCACCTGCGTGCCGCCGGCGCCGAGCGCGGCAAGATGCGGCGTTTTTTCGGCGAGCACCTTGAGCGCGTTGCGCTCGAGATACCAGCGCCCGTCGCGGCCAATCCCAATCGGAACGATCTCGTATCGCGCCGGATCCATCGCCGACATCACGGTCAGCGCCGAGCGCAGCGAAATTTCATGCTCGCTCGAGCGTCCTCCAAACAGGACGCCCACCCTCAGTCGCTTTTTTTCTGTCATCTTGCCGAATCGCCGCACGCTTGATGGCGAAGATTCTGACATGGCGCGACCGTATGTTCGAGTATCGCGACCGCTCAGGACGACCCAAAAAACAGGCACCGCCCGCACGTCTTTCCCTTAACCAGTTCTAACAGGGACGAAGTCCCGCATCTTTCTTAACATTGGGTGCAGGGGTCACCCCTGCCGGGGGCGCGGGGCGAGGAGCCCCGCATCTCACTGCCGGTAGTTCGGCGCTTCCTTGGTGATAAAGACGTCGTGCACGTGGCTCTCGCGCATTCCGGCGTCGCTGACCTTGACGAAGCGCGCCCGCTTGCGAAGTTCTGCCAGGTTCGCCGCGCCCAGGTAACCCATCCCGGATTGCAACCCGCCCACCAACTGCTCGATATTCGAGGCCAGCGAGCCGCGATGCGGTACGCGGCCCTCGATTCCTTCCGGCACGTGCTTGCCGTCGGTCACGGCGAGCTGCCCGTAACGATCTCCGGTGCGCTCATTCATCGCGCCAATCGATCCCATCCCGCGATAAAGTTTGTAAGTGCGCCCCTGGTAGAGAATCGTCTCGCCGGGGCTTTCCTCGGTGCCCGCGAACAGCGAGCCGATCATCACGCTGGTCGCGCCGGCCGCAATCGCCTTGGTGATATCGCCCGAGAAGCGGATTCCGCCGTCTGCAATCACTGGAATGTTGCGCGGCTCGGCTATTGCGATCGTGTCCATTATCGCCGTGATCTGCGGCACCCCGACTCCCGACACCACCCGCGTCGTGCAAATCGATCCCGGCCCCATCCCGACGCGGAGCGCATCGGCGCCGGCGTCGCACAGCGCCTTGGCGCCCTCTCCAGTCGCGACGTTCCCGGCCACGACTTCCACGTCGGGCCATTCGAGCTTGGTCGCCTTGATCGCGTCGATCACGTTGCGGGTATGCCCATGCGCCGTGTCGATACAGATGACATCGACGCCCGCACGCCGCAGCGCCGCCACCCGCGCCTCGCGCTCCGGACCGACTCCGACCGCAGCGCCGACCCGCAGCCGCCCCATCTGATCCTTGCTCGCGTGGGGATGCCGAATCGCCTTGTCCATGTCCTTGACGGTGATAAGCCCGCGCAGCCGATTCTGATCGTCCACCAGCGGCAGCTTCTCGATCCGATGCGCTTGCAGGAGTTCCTTGGCGTGTTCGAGGTCGATCCCCGGACGCGCGGTGATCACCTTGCTCGTCATCACGTCGCGCACCTGCTTGTCCAGCCGCCGTTCGAAGCGCAGATCGCGATTGGTCAGAATTCCGACCAGCCGGCCGTCCGACACGACCGGCAGCCCGGAAATCCGGTAGCGTTCCATCACGGCCACCGCCTCGCCGATTTTCTGCTCGGGACTGACGGTGATCGGATCGACGATCATTCCGCTTTCATATTTCTTGACGATCTCGATCTCGGCGGCCTGTTCTTCGATCGAAAGATTGCGATGCACAAAGCCGATCCCACCCATTTGCGCGATTGCGATCGCGGTGCGCGACTCGGTGACGGTGTCCATCGGGCTCGAGACGAGCGGGATGCGCAGGCGGATTTTGGGCGTCAGCGCGGTCGAGACGTCGCAGTTCGCCGGCAGCAGGTCGGACGACTGCGGGAGCAAGAGTACGTCGTCGTAGGTAAGTGCTTCGCGGAGCTCCTGATGCGCCATAGAATGACCCTCCTTGGAGTGAAAAATAAAAAAAGAGCCCACGGATTTCCCGCGGGCTCAACTCAGCCTTCAGTTTTGGTACGCAGTCCGTCTAATCAGATGCGCCATATGCGACTTTAACAAGCGTCGCGATGCCGATCAATACGGGTCCTCAGAGGAGACCGAGCGAAGTAGGTGAGGGTGCAGCCCAGTTTCCTATCGCAACACTCACATTTGTCATGCTGAGCGGAAGTTGCGTAGCGAAGAATCCCGGATCCGGGTTCCTTCACTCCGCTCGAAGCCGTCGCTCCGTTCAGGATGACACAAAAAAAAGCTCTAGCAGGCCGTCCGCCCGCATCTTTGTTTTAACATTGGGTGCAGAGCCTGTCCTGAGCCTGCCGAAGGAGGTCACCCCTGCTACGCGCGCAATGCGGCCCGCGAATTCCCCAGCAGCATCTCGGCGACTGCGGTCAGATCGTTATCGTCGTAGTAGTCGATTTCGATTCGTCCCGGACTTCGCCCGCGCCGCTTGAAAATTCTGACCTTGCGCTTGAGCGCGCGTTGCAGGCCTTCGGCGAGCGCGTTCAGATTGGCATCGGCGGCGGATCTGGCCGCGGCCGTTTTCGACGTGCGTGGGCGATGCGCCGTGGCCATCTCTTCGGCGCCGCGCGCCGAGATTCCGACCGCCGCGATCCGCCGCGCCGCCGATAGCTGCGCGTCGGGCGATTCAATCGCGAGCAGCGGCCGCGCCTGCCCCGCGCTGAGCTCTCCCTTCGCAATCATATTCAGGATTGGCTGCGGCAGTTCCAGCAATCGAATCGTGTTGCTGACGTAGGAACGGCTCTTGCCGACTCGCCCCGCGATTTCGTCCTGGGTCAGCTCGAAATGCTCGACCAGCCGAAAAAACGCGAGCCCTTCTTCGACCGCGTTCAGATCCTCGCGCACGATATTCTCGACCAGCGACATCTCCAGCGCCGCGCGATCGTCGAGTTCCCGCACCACGACCGGAACCGCTTCCAGACCCGCCGCGCGCGCCGCACGCAGCCGCCGCTCGCCCGCGATCAACTCGTAGCGCGGCCCGTCGGTTTCCCCGGCCGCCGATGCGCCCGCGATCCGCCGCACGATCAGCGGCTCGATAATCCCCTGGCTCTGGATCGCGCGCGTAAGTTCGGCCAGCCGCTCCTTGTCGAAATTTATCCGCGGCTGAAACGGACCCGCCGTGATACTCGCGACCGGCGCCATACTGAAATGCGCCCCGCTGCCGCCGCTGTCGATGTCCGCGCCAATTTCAATTCCCGCCGCCGCCGTGCCGATCAGCGCATCAAGCCCGCGTCCCAATGGTTTCCGCATCATCCTCGTCATCCTTTCTGATTTCGATCGTGATCGCCTCTGGAGCACCGGCCAGCCCACAACCCTCACCTACCTCGCTACGCTCGGCCTCACTCTTCGCCCTTACCTGTTCTAACAGGCCGTCAGGCCGCATCTTCTCTTTTCACTGGGTGCAGGGGTCACCCCTGCCCAGGGAAGTGTGAAACCCACGGTGGGTTTCACATACAATCAAGTTCTCCCGTCACCCCTGCCGATAATTTCCGCGGCCAGGGCGCGATAGCCTTCGGCGCCGGCCGACTTCGACTCGTATTCGAGCACGGACAGTCCATGACTGGGGCTTTCCGACATCCGCACGCTGCGTGGAATCACGCTGCGAAAAACTTTCTCGGCAAAATGCTTTCTTACTTCCGCTGAGATCTCGTGACTGAGGCGATTTCGCGTGTCGAACATCGTGAGTACCAGGCCCTCGATCTCGAGTCCCGGCCTCAGCGCCGCCTTGACCTTGTTGATAGTGCCGAGCAAGGCGCTCAAACCCTCGAGCGCGTAGTATTCGCATTGCATCGGCACCAGCACCGAATCCGCCGCGACCAGTGCGTTGAGCGTGAGAATACCAAGCGAGGGCGGCGTATCTATTAGAACATAGTTATATTCATGGCGCACTGGCTCCAGGAGCGCTCGTAAGCGTCGCTCGCGACCCTCCATCGTCACCAGCTCGATCTCGGCGCCCACCAAGTCGTCGCCCGCCGGCGCCAGCGACAACGTCGGACGGACCTGCCGGAGGATTTCCGCGATCGCCAAGCCGCCGACCAGCGCCTGGTAGATAGTCTTGCCCTCGCCGCGCGCCGCGCTCACATCCTCGGGCGTGCTGATACCCGAAGTGGCGTTGCCCTGCGGATCGAGGTCCACCAGCAGGACGCGCCGTCCCGTATCGGCCAGCGCGACCGCGAGATTGATCGCAGTCGTGGTCTTGCCGACGCCGCCTTTCTGATTAGCTATTGCGATTACCCGCCCCACGACCTGCCCCCGCAGGGATTTGCCCCTGCACCCTCGCAAAAAAGAAGACCTAGATCCGGACCGCACAACGTTTCACGTGAAACGTTTAGCTCGCCAATCATTAAATCCCCGCGTTCGCGCAAAATCAAATCGCGCGATCACATTCACGCAACTACCTGATTTATCGAGAGTTTTTAGACGGGACGTTTCACGTGAAACGGCAGAGGCCAGCCCCTGCACGCTGGTCAGGAGGTAGCCGCATAGCGAAATCGCGCCAGCATTTCGCGTGAAATACAGTCGTGCTTACCGCCGGGACCACGTCGCGACGGCGCGGCTCACCATCTGGTGGCCGTGGCGCAAATCGTATCCGGCCACGGACGGATTGACGAGTCCGGCGGCCGCCGCCGCGGCGGCATCGTCGTCGAACTTCTGCTCGGCGCTGGCATAGAGCATCAGCACGCCACCCGGATGCAAGGCGCGGCCGGCAATCTCGAAAATCCCGGCGGGATTTCCGACCGCGCGTGCAGTGACTAGGTCGAACCCGTCGCTAACGTCGAGCGACTCGGCTCGCACGCATTGGACCCGAAGGTTGCGCAGCCCCATCTCGACTGCCGCCTCGCTCAGAAATGTAGCCCGCTTGCGGCGCGCCTCGACGAGAGTCACCTGCGCGTTAATCGCGGCGGCAATCACGAGCCCCGGGAACCCGGCGCCGCTGCCGATATCCAGAAAGCGCCGCTCGCGATCGAGCCGAGCGCTGAGCCGCAGGATCTTCGAGCTGACCGCAATCGAGACCGGGATGATACTGTCGAAGACGTGGAACACGATCTCGCCGGGGTCGCTGGGATGCGCCGTCAGATTGATCTTCGGACCCCACAGCGCGAGCGTCGCGGCCATCCGCTCGATTCGGTCCAAGAACTCGGAGTTCTTTGCGATTACCCCGATCGCCGAGATTGCGGGCGCGAGCTGAGCGCGCACCTCCGCGGCAATTTGGTCTGGATTAGCTGCTTTCTTTCCAGTTTTTTTTGCCAAACGTTTCACGTGAAACACTCGCACTTACGGAAATTTACCATGATTTCGTTAGACTATTCCCCAAAATGTTTCACGTGAAACGTTTTTCCTGGCTAGGGTGCAGCAGGCGCTGGCCCCTGCTTTCACGTGAAACGTTCTGAAGCCGTTCAGATCGCCCGCGCGTTGCGGTCGCGCCGACTCTTGATATGGACGGCCAGGATCGAGATTGCCGCAGGCGTTATTCCAGGCATCCGGGCCGCCTGCCCCAGCGAGCGCGGCCGCACGGCAGACAGGCGCTCCGAAGCCTCGGTCGAAAGGCCCATCACGCCCTTGAAATCCACCCAGTCCGGGATGGCAGTGTCCTCGAGGCGCGAAAAACGCTCGACCGCATCCGCCTGCCGGCGAACGTAACCCTCGTATTTGATCTCGGTCTCCAACTCGGCTGCTTCGTCGAGGCTCAGTCCCGAATCGACGCCGCCCATCTTCAGCACGGCGTCGTAAGCGATTTCGGGACGCCTGAGCAGCTCGATCGCGCGGATCGGCTGCGCGATTGGCGTCGAGCCCGACGCCACAATCGCCGCGTTGACCTCGTCGGTGGCAGGTATCAGCGCCGATTTTAGACGTTCGATCTCCCTGCGGACGGTTTCGGTCTTGGCGCGCACGCGCGCGCCGGCCGACGCGTCGAGCAATCCGAGGCGCTCGCCAAGAGGCGACAGCCGGCGGTCGGCATTGTCCTCGCGCAGCAGCAATCGATACTCGGCGCGCGAGGTGAACATCCGGTATGGCTCGCCGCCGATCCCGCGCGTCACCAGGTCGTCGATCATCACGCCGATATAGGCCTGGTCGCGGCGCAGAATGAGCGCCGGCTCGTCGCGGACCTCGAGCGCGGCGTTGATTCCCGCGAGCAAACCCTGCGCGCCCGCTTCTTCATAGCCGGTCGTGCCGTTGATCTGGCCGGCGAAGAACAGCCCGCGCACCAGTTTCGTCTCCAGCGAAGGCGTCAGTTGAGTGGGGTCTGAAAAATCGTACTCGATCGCGTAGCCAGGCCGCATTATTTCCGCGCGCTCGAGCCCGCTGATCGAGCGCACCATCGCGAGCTGCACGTCGAGCGGCAGGCTGGTGGACAGGCCGTTGGGATAGACCTCGACCGTGTCGCGGCCCTCGGGCTCGAGGAAAATCTGGTGGCGCTCCTTGTCGCGGAAGCGCATCACCTTGTCCTCGACCGACGGGCAATAGCGCGGTCCCTTGCTCTGGATGACACCGGAGTACATCGGCGAGCGGTCGATGCCGCCGCGGATTATTTCGTGGGTGCGCGAGTTGGTGAACGTGAGATGGCAGGGGAGCTGACCCTGCGCGATCCGCTTGGTGCGGAACGAGAACGGCGGCGGCGGCTCGTCGCCTGGCTGGACCTCCAACGCGGAGTAATCGATCGTGCGCGTGTCGAGGCGCGGGCAGGTGCCGGTCTTGAGGCGGCCGATTCGAAAGCCCAAATCCGCGAGATGGTCGCTGAGACCCATCGCGGCGAAATCGCCGGCGCGGCCGGCGGAATAATTCTTCATCCCGATATGGACGAGGCCCTTTAGAAACGTGCCGGTCGTGAGAATGACGGCCCGGCCTTCGAAGGCCTCGCCCATCTGCGATTCGACGCCGCGCACCGCCCCGTCCTCGACGATCAAGCGCTCGACGCTCGCCTGCCGCACGTGCAGATTGGCCGTTCGCTCGAGCACGCGCTTGCTGCGCGCGCGATAGGCGGCCTTGTCTGCCTGCGCGCGCCGAGCGCGAACCGCGGGTCCCTTGCGCGTGTTGAGGAAGCGAAACTGGATTCCAGTCTCGTCGGCCGCCAGACCCATCTCACCGCCGAGCGCGTCGATCTCGCGGACCAGGTGGCCCTTGCCGATGCCGCCGATCGCCGGGTTGCAGGACATCTGGCCGATGTGATCGAGGTTAAGCGTGAGCATCAGGGTGCTCGCACCCATCTTGGCCGCGGCAAGCGCGGCTTCGATACCGGCATGGCCGGCGCCGACGATGATGACGTCGTAGTTCATGGCGAGCAGCGATTATGGCCCGCCTTGGCGCATCGTGCAAAACGCCGCACCAAGCTAACAGTAGCAATATCCTACTTTTCATTTATCTTATTTGCCGATGCAGAAGTCGCGGAAGATGGCGTCTAAGACGTCGTCGGCGCTGACTTCGCCCGTGATCGAGCCGAGCGCGGCGGCGGCGGCCATTATGTCAACGGCAACTATCTCCGGCGGCATCAGGGAGAGCGCGGAGCTGCGGGCGTTCTTGAGAGCTTCCAGAGCCATCGAGAGCGCGTCGCGATGACGCTCGCGGGAGATCGTCAGTTGCGCGTTGGATGAAACTGCGGATGGCGCGACGAGGGCGGCGATTGCTTTTGTCAGCTCGGCGCGCAGGGTGGCGGCTTCGTCGAGATGAATCGCGGAGAAGGGCAGGATCGGAATGTTCAGGCCGTGCTCGCGAAGATCGCCGGCCGTGATCGCGGCGGGCAGATCGCGCTTGTTGAGGATCGCCAGTCCCGGGCGGTCGGCGGTCAGGCGGATCACGTCTAGATCCGCGGGCTCGAGCGGGCGCGACGAATCGAACATCGCGATCAACAGGTCCGCATCGCGCGCCGAGCGCATCGTGCGCTCGATTCCGATTCGCTCGACGTCGTCGGTCGAATCGCGGACACCCGCAGTGTCATTGAGAACGAGTGCGTAGGGGCCAAGCTGGACGGAGTCCTCGATCACGTCGCGAGTGGTGCCGGCGATCGCTGTGACTATTGCGCGATCAGTGCCAAGCAATAGATTTAGAAGGCTCGACTTGCCGGCGTTGGGCTTGCCGACGATGGTGGCGCGCACCCCGTCGCGGATCAGGAGGCCGCGCGCAAAACTATCGTGCAAAACGGCAACGTCGGCGATGAGGCGCTCGATTTCCGCGCCGACCTCGCGGCGCGACGGGAGACGGATGTCTTCGTCGGAGAAATCGATTTCGACCTCGAGATGCGCGCGAATCGCGACGACCTGGGCACGAAGCTCGGCGACGCGTGCGGAAAGCGCGCCCGAGAGTTGTTCCAACGCAATCTTCAGCCCCGAATCGCTGTGCGCGGCGACAATGTCGGCGACGGCCTCGGCCTCGGCGAGATCTAATCGGCCGTTCAAAAACGCGCGGCGGGTGAATTCGCCCGGCTCGGCTATCCGCGCGCCCGCGTCGAGCGCCAGCGCCACGATGCGGCGGACAACGAATGGACCGCCGTGGCATTGGATTTCGGCGACATCCTCGCCGGTGAGGCTGGCCGGACGGCGCATCACGACCGCGAGCGCTCGATCGATGCGGGCGCCGGTGGCGGGATCGACGACATCGCCGAGGCGCATCATTCGCGGCGTGAGTTCGGCGCAATGCGCGGGGCGAAAGATCGCGTCGAGGATATCGAATGCGCGCGGACCGGACAGGCGGACGATCGCGACGGCGCCGATTCCCGGCGCAGTGGCGGGCGCAACGATGGTGTCATCGGCATACATCGGAGAAATTTAATTATATGCGGAAGCAGGGGTGACCCCTGCACCCAATGTTAAGGCCGCCCGCCGTTGGCGGCGGCATGAAGGAAGAATCACCTGCGCGGTGGCAGGGCTGAGCCCTGCACCCAGTGTTAAGGCCGCGCTCCGTTGTCGCGCGCGGCCCCTGCCAACGGCTTAATGCTGCGCTGCCGTCGCCACGGCCGCCCCGCGCGTAGCGGTCCGCTCCCCGGTACAGACCGGCAAAGAAAAAGATCCGGGATTCTTCGCTTCGCTCTAGAATGACACGATGGCCAACCAGACAAAGCTTGCGGGCGGGCAAGAATATAGCGATAAGCAATTCAATGAGGTTCAGAGATAGCGCGGCGATCGTGTTGGCGGGTTGGATCCTGATGGCGCCATCGGTGGATTGTGCACGGCAGGGATTGCAGCGCGAGACGCCGCTGTCGGAGTGGGAGCAAGTCGATAATTTCACGGCGCAGGAGAGCTGCGAAAATTACCGGTCGATCGTGATCGAAGCGGAGAAGAGCGATAGCGGCAACGTTTACGTTGAGCGGTATTCGTACTCGATTTGCACGCAGGCCGACGATCCGCGGCTCGTGGGGAAGTAGTGGGCGCGCGCACTTGAGAGCTTGCTCAAAGGCGCGCGGTATGGTTCGATTGCGTGTTCGGGGTCGATCGAAACAGTAATCCATCCAAAAAACTCGAGCCGGAACGGAAGACCCCCGACCTGCAACAGATCGAATCGGTCTGAATACAAAGCCGAGTGAAGGTTTTTTTGGCCGCGAGCCACGAGCAATGAAAAGGACCTACCAGCCTCACAACCGCCGACGCAAACGAACCCATGGATTCCTGGCGCGGATGGCCACGCCGGGCGGACGCAAGGTGCTCAAGCGCCGCCGCGCGAAAGGCCGCACGCGCCTGGCAATCTCGATACCGCCCAAGCAGCCGGGCTAACCTCCGTGCGCGCACCATTGAGCTTCGCGGCGGCAGACCGGCTGCATCGAAGCGCGGAATTCATCCGCCTCCAGCGGATCGGCGCGCGATTCCAGAGCCCCCACTTCGTGGTCTATGCGGGTAATCTGGCGGATAATCCGGATGACGAGCCGGCGCGCTCGCGGCTGGGCGTGACGGTGTCGCGCCGGGTCGGTATCGCGGTGGCGCGAAACCGGGTGAAGCGACGCGTCCGCGAGATTTTCAGACGGGTAATTCGCGATAATCTTCCCGCCGGCACGTCGATAGTCGTAATCGCGCGCGCCGGCGCGGCCACGCTCGCGTCGCCGGCGATCAACAATGAACTTACCATGGCGGCGCACAACCTGAGCGGACGAATGGCAGCCAAAGGCGCTTTCGCTGGGCGCAACTGATGCCGCTTGCAGATACCGCAGATCGATTAAAGGTGTCGTTGTCGCCACGACTCGTGGCGACCGGTGCGGTCGCGATTTATCGTGCGGCGATCTCGCCGGTAATCCATGCGCTCAACGGACCGGCGTGCCGCTTCGAGCCGAGTTGCTCGGCGTACGCGCGCGACGCGATTGCCCAATACGGGACGATTCGGGGCGGTGTCATGGCGATTTGGCGAATCGCGCGATGCAATCCGATGGGCGGGCATGGCTACGATCCCATGCCGCCGGCAGGGGTGACCTCCTTCGGCAGGCTCAGGACAGGCTCTGCACCCAAGGTTAAGAAAAGATGCGGCCTGACGGCCGGTCAGAAGTTTGAATAGGGATTAGTTAATTGGATTCGAGCCGAGTTCTGGTCGCGGTAGTTTTGTCGATAGTACTGGTAGTCGCCTACCAGGAGCTGGTGCTGAAGCGATTTTTTCCGCCGCCTACTGAACAGCAGCAGCAGGCCGCCGAACAGGCGAAAGCGGCCAAGGCTGCGCAGGGGCAGGCGCTCGGCAACGGGCAGGGGACATCGCCCGCGATCGCCACCGGTGCGGGCGCAGTCGCCAGCGCGGTTGCGGCTCCTGGTGCAGTCGCCACCGGCGCGGTCCAAAGCGGGCAGCAGTCGGTCGCGATGGCGCCGGCGGCGGCGGTCGCGGCCGAAAAAACCGTCGAGGTGGATTCCGATTTTTACGTTGCGGTGTTCACGACTCACGGCGCGCGGCTCAAGAGTTTTACCCTGCGGCGTTACCGGCAGGACGCGGCCAAGGACAGTCCTTCCTACGAGATGGTGCAGACCCCGCCGGGAGGGCATCTGCCGCTCGGCGCGGTGATGACCCGTGGCGGGCAGGTCTTCGACGACCGCGATTTGAGCTACGCGACGACCGCGCCCGCGCAAATCAAGCCGGCTGCGGGAGCGGACGCGACGGCGACCTTTGTGGCCAAGACGGCAGACGGCACTACTATCACCAAGACTTTCACATTCCGGGCGAGCAGCTACGTGTTTTCGATGGACGTGGCCGAGTCTGGCGGTCCACCGCTGAACCAACTGGGGGTCTCGATGAGCCAGCCCCTAACGGCGCATCAGGGGTACTACGATATCCCGGAACTGCAGGCCGACGTTGGGGACAAGGTTTACACGGAGAACGAAAAGAAGCTCAAGACGGGAGTGCCGCCGGTGGCGGGCGCGATCACGTACGCGGGCTTCGGCGATCGGTACTTTCTGGCGGTATTTTTGCCGACGGCGCCGACGACCGGCATGCTTACGATGGCGTACGCGGGTGAGGAGGCGATCGCGCGGATCCTGTTCGACGGCGCGGCGCGAATCCACAGCGAAATCTACATGGGGCCGAAGCTGCTGGAGGCTCTGGAAGCGGTAAATCCGACGCTGCGCAAGTCGATCGATTTCGGCTGGGCGGGAATCCTGGCGCTGATTTTTCTGCGCACGCTGAAGCTATTTCACTACATCGCGCCCAACTACGGGGTCGATATTATTTTGTTGACGGTGTCGATCCGGATTGCGTTCCTGCCGATATCGATCAAAAGCCAGCGCTCGATGATGAAGATGCAGCGCCTGCAGCCGCAGATGACGCGGCTGCGCGAGAAGTACAAGGACAACAACGAGCAGTTGCAGAAGGAGATGGTGGATCTCTACAAGCGCAATCACGTCAACCCGCTGGGCGGGTGCGCACCGATGGCGCTGCAGTTGCCGATTTTCATCGGGCTGTACGAGGCGCTGCTGAACTCGGTCGAGCTGCGTCACGCGCCGTTTGTCGGCTGGATCAATGATTTGTCGACGCCCGACTGCTTGCATATACCGGGCCTGCCGCAGTTGCCGATGGTACATTGTCACGGGCTGCCGGTGCTGGTGCTGCTGATGGGCCTGACCAGTTTTCTCCAGCAATACATGACGCCGACGTCGCCGGATCCGAGTCAGCAGAAGATGATGATGCTGACGCCGCTGATTTTCACTATCATGCTGATAAACTTTCCGGCGGGACTGGCGTTGTACTATTTTTCGTCGAATCTGCTGGGAGTTATCCAGCAGTATTTCCTCAACCGCGAATTCCAACAATACGCCCCGGCCACATGAGCAAAGTCGACTCGATAGAAGTAGCGGCCGCCTCGGTAGAAGAGGCGATCAGGGAAGCCCTCGAGCAGCTCGGCGCGCGCGAAGACGAGGTTGCGATCGAAGTGCTCGCCACGCCGCGCGCGGGCGTGCTCGGACTGGGCGCGCGGCAGGCGCGGGTGCGAGTGACGCGCAAGAGCGCGGATGCTGCGGGCGGCGGCGGCGGGGATGCGGGATCGAACCCGCAAGTCCCCCAAGTTGCGCAAGCGTTGCCATTGCCGCCAGCGCGCAAGGAAGGCGCGCCGGACAGGCGGGCGCGCGGGCGCGAGAATCAACCGCGCGGCCGCAACGACGCCAGCGAGCCAGCCGCGCGGAGCGCGAATCCGGCGGTGTCCGCGCCGGTGGCGAACGCCGGTGACAACGACCGCATCGAAAACGGCGGCGCGGCAGGGCGCAAAAGCGCGGATGTCGAGGAGCAGCGCCGTGAGGCGACGGTAATCCTCAAGCAGATCCTCGAGATGATGGGCGAGCGGACCGAAGTGCGGCAGATAGAAGTGGACGCGGAGACGGTCGAGCTCGAAATAAAGGGCGACGGTTCGGGAATCCTCATCGGGCGGCATGGACAGACCCTCGACGCGCTCGAGTACATCGTGAATCGGATCCTGGCGCGGCGAATCAAGGATGCGGCGCCGATTTCACTGGAGACTGAATCGTATCGCGCGCGACGCCGCCAGCAATTGCATCAGATGGCGCTGTCGATGGGTGAGAAGGCCAAGCGCGAGCACAAGCCGCTGCGCCTCGATCCGATGCCGGCGCGCGATCGGCGCGTGGTGCATCTGGCGCTCAAGGAAGATCCGATGATCACGACGCGCTCGGCCGGTGAAGGATTGTTGCGATCGATCGAGATATTGCCCACCGAGAGCGGCCGTCGCGAGCCGCGCGGAGAGGGACCGCCGCGGGGACGACGGCGCGAGCCTGAACGCGACCCCCAACACGAGCGAGAACGGATAGAGCCTGAGCGTGGCAATGAGGCTCTTGGCGAACAGGGCGGATTCAAGCACGGGCAGAAGCGGATCGTGTGAGGCGGTGCGGGTCGGCGAGACCCCTTTGCCCACGCCCTCACACATACAAGGGTCCAAATTCCAGGATGCCCGTCTCGGCGTCTGCAGCCTCAGCTAGCGACCGCTGAGCGGTCGGCCTTTCTTCCTTAGAGTCATAACCGGACAGTCCGCAGTCAGCTTGGGACATAGTGGCGCGTATGGCGTAGCGATCGGAAGACTAATCCGATGGCACGGGCGGTGCTTTGTACGCCGGAGGGGAGCGATGATGGCAAGCAAGGTTCCAGCGGCGCATCGCAAGGCAGTGCGTCGGGATACGAACAACGTGATGACTATGGCGGCGAGCGCGCGTGGCCAGGTCATGGTGCTGATCTGCGTCGCGCTGGTCGTGATCGTGGGCACGATTGCCGTCGTCGCCGACTTCGGCTTCATGCAACACCAAAGGAACATGATGCAGACGGCGGCCGACAGTGCGGCGATGGCCGGCGCGGAGGAACTGAGTTACGGCGACCAGGTCGCGGCGGGCCAAGCGGACGCGGCGATCAACGGATACACCGCCGGCCAAAACGGCATCACCGTGGCTATCAACAATCCTCCGAGCATGGGACCGAATACGTCAAACGCGGCGTACGTCGAGGCGATCGTCACCATGCCCGAGCCGACTTATTTTCTGCGCGTGCTCGGGGTCAGGTCGATCAGCGTGTCGGCGCGCGCGGTGGCGTATAAGGGCACCGGGCCGAACTGCATTTACGTGGTGGATCCGACGGCCTCGGGCGCGTTGACGGCCAGCGGCAGTGCGAGCATACAGAGCGGGTGCGGTGTGCTGGTGGACTCGAGCGCCTCGGATGCTCTGGCGCTCAGCGGAAGCGCCACAATCACTGCGCCGACCATCGGCGTCGTGGGCGGTTACAGCGGCAGCGGCAGCTCGAGCTTTACGCCGACGCCGAAGACTGGGGTGATTGCGGCCGCCGATCCGCTCGCCTACGTACAGGCGCCCAGCGTCGGCTCGTGCGGTTACAATTCGCTTTCGCTGAGCAACAGCGGAACCAGCAGCAGTTACTACCAGCTTTATCCCGGCACCTATTGCGGCGGCATCAAGATCAGCAATGGGTTCGTGCATTTCAACGCGGGGACTTACGTACTCGCCGGTGGCGGGCTCACTGCAAGCGGCAATGCGGTGATGAACGGCTCGGCAGTAACGTTTTACAACACCACTGGAACCGGCGGTTACAAGGCAATTACGCTGAGTGGAGGTTCGACCTCGAATTTCAGCGCGCCGGTATCGGGGCCACTGGCGGGAATCCTGTTCTTTCAGGATCGCTCGATTCCGAGCAGCGCCGCGGGCAGCACGATAAGCGGAAATTCGAGTTCGACCTTCGACGGCGCACTCTACTTCCCGACGACGACGCTTACCTACAGCGGAAACAGCAGCCTCAACGGCTACGACATGCTGGTGGCAGGCAAGCTCGTGATAAGCGGCAACTCGACGATCGGCGACGACTATTCGTCGCTGACCAATGGCTCACCGATAAAAGGAACGATACTGGCCGAATGAGTACGATACTGCGATTCCCGGAGCCTGTTGAATCCATGCGCGCGACCACTTGGAAGCGCCGGCATGACGGTCGCACGCACGGGCAGGCGGCTGTGGAGCTCGCGCTCAGTGTGCCGCTGCTGCTGATGATGTTCCTGGTGGTGGTGGAAACGGGCCGCGCGTTCTACATCGCGATTTCGGTTTCAAACGCGGCGCGGGCCGGTGTTCAGTACGGTTCGCAGAATCTCTCGACCGCGGCCGATAACGCCGGGATGCAGGCGGCGGCGGCCAACGACGCACCCAATATTGTCGGGATGACGACGACCGCGACTCATTTCTGTCAATGCGCCAACGGGACCGCATCGACGTGCCTGTCAACCGACTGCTCCGGCAGCCATCGGTTGCTGTACACGCAGGTCAACACCGGCGCCCCATACGCGCCGCTCGTCAATTTCATGGGCATCATGCCGCCTATGACAGTGCCCGGCAAAGCCGTTATGCGCGTCGTCCAATAATCAAATGAACGCGAGCGGCATCAAGCTATGGCGCCGATGGTTGCGCGCCGCGATCCGATGCTCGCACCCGGGACAGGCGATGGCCGAGTTCGCGCTGGTGCTCACGCCGTGCCTGACCCTGTTTTTCGCGATAATCAACTTCGCACTGGCGCTCTATTGCTACGACTTCGTTTGTTACAGCGCACAGCAGGCCGTTCGCTATGCGGTGGTCCATGGGTCCACCGCGACGCAGCCGGTGTCGGCGGCCGGCGTTCAGACTTACGTGGACGGTCTGGTCGTCGGCGTGCTGAACACGAGTGCGTTGACCGTCACCACGACCTGGGCGCCCGACAACAAGCCCGGGAGCGTGGTTACCGTGGTCGTGAGCTACAACTTCCCGCCGCTGACGAGTTTGGTCTCGTCGGTCACCATCCCGCTCACCCGCACCGCGGCAATGGTTATCTCGCAGTAGCCAGCACAATGAAGCCATGCCACGCTGCCGCTTGCGAACGCTGCGGGAATGTCGGCAAGCATCGCTGGATAGACGATTTTCTCCAGTTTCGCATCACGGAGATTGGCGTGTTTCTCTGCGACAAATGTTACGCAGCCCTGAGACAAGCAGATGCGCGCGCATGGGAGTGGTTTCGAAAATACCGCGACCGGAAACCGTCATCAAAGAAAGACTGACGGTACTCATTTCCCACCGGCGTCGCAAAACCGGCGAACGCCTGAGGAGCCGAACGACGCGCGGCTCTGGCCCCTTCCCATGTGGGAGGGGGAGCAATCGCATTTAGAGGGAAATGCGGCGGGCGTTCAGGGTTCGACGCCCCATTTTTTCTTGTTCTCGGCGATCTGCTCGGGCGTCGGGTGCTCGACCTTCTTGAACGGCATCACCTTGAACTGATCCTTGATCTCGAGCATCGCGTGGTTGAGCGCAATGTCGTCCTTGAGGACGTCGGGAACAGCAGGCTCCTCGAAAATTGCCTCCCACGGGCATTCGGGCTCGCAGGCGCCGCAATCGATGCATTCATCGGGATCGATATAGAGCTGGTTGGGGAATTTTTCCTTGTCGGTGCCGACGTATTCATAAATGCAATCGACCGGACACACGCTAACGCATCCGGTGTCAATGCAGTCGCGGCAAAGGCGGGTAATCGTCCAGGGCATAGTTGACAGTCACTCCTAAAAAAAATGCTTAAAAGTATCTCGATCGAAAATTAGTCGCTATTGTCAAAGTACGCGTCATAACCTATATCGGCACCGAGCCTTTGAAAAGGGCGTCGGGGGCGAATCCCGATGAGGAATCACTGTCGTCGGGCGCCAGCCGGGTTAAAATAGTCGCCGCGAGCGCGTCGAAATCCAACAGGAGATATAGAAGATGGCAGCAAATTCGAAATCGAAGATGCGCAAGGCCAGCATCGCCAAGCCCGGATTGACCGCGACGCCGGCCGGGGCCGGCAAGGCGCCGCAGACCGGCAAGCGCGTCGAAACCGACAGCATGGGGGCGATCGAGGTCGCGTGCGACCGCTATTGGGGGGCGCAGACCGAGCGATCTCTGCTGCACTTCGCCATCGGATTCGATCGGATGCCGCGTTCGGTCGTGCGCGCGTTCGGGATTTTGAAGAAGGCGGCGGCGGAAGTTAATCGCGATCTCGGCAAGTTGCCCCCCGACAAGGCCAAGCTGGTGAGCGCGGCCGCCGAAGAAGTGATCGCGGGCAAACTCGACGATCACTTTCCGCTGCACATCTGGCAGACCGGCAGCGGCACGCAGACCAACATGAACGCCAACGAGGTCATCTCGAATCGCGCGATCGAGATGGCCGGCGGTGTGCTCGGCAGCAAAAAGCCGATCCATCCCAACGACGACGTGAACATGTCGCAGTCGTCGAACGACACCTTCCCGACTGCGATGCATATTGCGGCGGCCGAGGAAGTCACGCACGACCTGATTCCGTCGGTGCGAAAGTTGCGCGACGCGCTCGCCCGCAAAGCCAAAGAGTTCGCCGACATCATCAAGATAGGCCGCACGCATCTGATGGATGCGGTGCCGCTGACTCTCGGGCAGGAATTCTCGGGCTACGTCGCGCAGCTCGACTATGACTTGAAGCGACTCGAAGCGGCGCTGCCGGACTTGCTCGAACTGGCGATTGGCGGCACGGCGGTCGGCACCGGGCTCAATACGCATCGGGAGTTTGCGGATCGCGTGGCTGCAAAGATCGCGGAGTACACGGGGCTACCGTTCAAGTCGGCGCCGAACAAGTTTGCGGCGCTGGCGGCGCACGATGCGATCGTGGCGGCGTCAGGAGCGCTCAAGACGCTGGCGGCTTCGCTGATGAAGATCGCCAACGACGTCCGCTGGATGGGCTCGGGACCGCGCACCGGCCTGGGAGAATTAATCCTGCCGGAGAACGAGCCGGGCTCGTCGATCATGCCGGGCAAGGTGAACCCGACGCAGAGCGAGGCGATGACGATGGTCAGCATCCAGGTGATCGGCAACGACGTGGCGATCACGATGGCCGGCTCGCAGGGGAATTTCGAGCTCAACGTTTTCAAACCGATCATCATCCACAATTTCTTGCATTCGACGATGCTGCTGGCGCATTCGTGCGCGTCGTTCAGCAAGTACTGCGTCGAAGGGATCGAGCCCAATCGCGAACAGCTGCGGCGCAACGTCGCAAATTCGCTGATGCTGGTGACGGCGCTGAGCCCGCATATCGGCTACGATAACGCGGCCAAGGTCGCCAAGAAGGCTCACGCGGAAAGAATCACGCTGCGCGAGGCCACGATCGCGTTGAAGTTGCTCAAGGGAGAGGAGTTCGACCGGCTGGTGCGGGCGGACAAAATGCTTGCGCCGGAAGGCTGAGCCGGAACCGGATCACATCCTGAAGACGCCGAAGCCGGGGTGCTCGGGGATCGGCGCGTTCATCGAGGCCGCGATGCCCAGCGCCAGCGCCGCGCGCGTTTCGACCGGATCGAGCACGCCGTCGTCCCATAGCCGCGCGCTCGAGTAATAGACGCTCGACTCGATCTCATACTTCTCGAGCGTGGGACGGACAAATTCTTTCTGCTCGGCTTCACTCATCGTGGCGCCTTCGCGTTTCAACTGATCGAGCTTCACCGTCAGCAGAGTATTCGCGGCCTGTTCTCCGCCCATCACCGAGATCCGCGCGTTGGGCCACATGAAGAGCAATCGCGGCGAGTACGCGCGCCCGCACATCCCGTAATTTCCCGCGCCGTTCGACGCGCCGATGATCACCGTGAACTTCGGGACCTGCGCGTTGGCTACAGCGTTGACCATCTTGGCGCCGTCCTTGGCGATGCCGCCCTGCTCGTAGCGCTTGCCGACGATGAAGCCGGTGATGTTTTGCAGGAACAGCAGCGGGATGCGCCGCGCGCAGCACAATTCGATGAAGTGGGTGGCCTTCAGTGCGGACTCGCTGAACAGCACGCCGTTGTTGGCGACGATGCCGACGGGATAGCCGTAGATTCGCGCGAAGCCGGTGACGATCGAGGGTCCGTAGCGCGCCTTGAACTCATGCATCCTGCTGCCGTCAACCAGCCGCGCGATCACCTCGCGCACGTCGTAGGGGCGGCGCGTATCGACCGGGATGATGCCGTACAGTTCGGCGGGATCGTAGTGCGGATCCTCGGCGGCGTCCTGCGCGATCGCGGCGGCGGGGCGAGGACCAAGATTCTCGAAGATCGCGCGCGCAATCTGGAGCGCGTGCTCGTCGTCGTCGGCCAGGTGATCGCTCACGCCCGACAGCCGCGTATGCACGTCGCCGCCGCCGAGATCCTCGGCGCTGACCTCCTCGCCGGTTGCGGCGCGCACCAGCGGCGGCCCGGCCAGGAAGATCGTTCCCTGCTCGCGGACGATGACGTTCTCGTCGCACATCGCGGGCACGTACGCGCCGCCTGCCGTGCAACTGCCCATCACCACCGCGACCTGCGCCAGGCCAATCGCGGACATCCGCGCCTGGTTGTAGAAGATGCGCCCGAAGTGATGCTCGTCGGGAAAAATCTCGGACTGCATCGGCAGGAAGGCGCCACCCGAATCGACGAGATAAACGCACGGGAGCAGATTCTCGATGGCGATTTGCTGCGCGCGGAGATGCTTCTTAACGGTCATCGGAAAATAGGTGCCGCCCTTGACGGTCGCGTCGTTGGCGATGACGACGGTCTCGCGGCCATGGACTCTGCCGATGCCGGTGATCATGCTCGCGCATGGCGAGTCGCCGTCGTACATCTGAAAGGCGGCCAGTGGTGACAGCTCGAGGAACGGACTGCCGGGGTCGAGAAGTTTTTTGACGCGATCGCGCGCGAGCAACTTGCCGCGTTCGACGTGACGATCGCGCGCGGCGGCGGGACCGCCTTGGCGAATCCGCTCGATTTCGGCGCGCAGGCGCTTGACCAGCGCGTCCATCGCGTCGCGGTTGCGGCGGAACTCGTCGGAGCTGGTGGACAGCCGGGATTCTATCCGATCCATTTCAATATCCTTGATGCCTGTTAAGAATCCGTGATGCCTGCGGACCAAAGTTGGGCTAGATATTAGCCTGTGGGCCGGGCCAATACGCAAAAGGCCGGCCGGCTGTAACGCGATGCGTGAACGCGATCTGAAGGCACTCGAGTTCGACAAGGTGATTCACCTCGTCATGGAGTATTGCGCCTCTGAGCCGGGGCGCGAGGCGACCGCCGCAATCCGCCCGTCGATCGACGCGGTCGAAGTGCGCCGGCGGCTTGATTCGACCGCCGCGATGGCCGGGCTGAGATCGCATGCCGGCTCGATCCCGATAGGCGAATTCACCGATCAGCGGCCATACCTGCTCGCGGCGGCGCGCGCGGGTGCGATCCTCGGCGGCGAAGCGCTGGTGAAAGTGCGCGATTTTATCGTGGGCTCGCGCCACGTCGGCGGATTCCTGCGCTCGCGTGTCGAGCCCTTCCCCCATGTCGCGGCTCTCGTGCGCAACCTGCTCGCGCCCAAGGAACTGGCCGACGCGATGCTCGGTGCGCTGGCCGACGACGGCGCGATCCTCGACGACGCGAGCCCCGAGCTGAAACGCCTGCGCAGCAGGCTGCGCGACGAGCGCGCCGAACTCGAAGCGCGCCTGATGCGCTCGCTCAACGCGCCGGGCATGGGGCCATTCGTTTCGGACTACATCGTGACGGTTCGCAATCGCCGCTTTGTCCTGCCGATGAAGCTGAACTACGCGGAACGGTTCGAGGGAATCGTGCAGGACCGCAGCGTTTCCGGCGAAACACTGTTCGTCGAGCCGATGTGGGCCGTCGAGCTGAACAACCGGCTGATGATGCTCGAGCGCGAAGCGGAGGCGGAAGAAACACGAATCCTCGCGCGGCTGACGGCGATGGTCGGCGGATACGCGCCGGAATTGCAGCTCACGTTCGACGCGATGGTGGCGCTCGACGCGCTCAACGCGCGCGCGATTTTCGCCGAGCGATTTCGATGCGTCGAGCCGGAGCTGGTGGACGAGGGAATCGATTTTATCGGCGCGCGCCATCCGCTGCTGATGACCAGCGGCCGCGAGGTGATCCCGATCGACGTGAAAATCGGGGCCGGGCAGCGCGGGATCGTCATCTCGGGGCCGAACACGGGCGGCAAAACGGTCGCGCTCAAGACGGTCGGGCTGCTGTCGCTGATGGCGCAGGCAGGGATGCTGATTCCGGCGCTGGCCGGCAGCAAGGCGACGGTTTTCCGCAGCGTGTTCGCCGACATCGGCGACGAACAGTCCATCGAATCCAACCTGTCGAGCTTTTCGGGGCATATCGCAAACTTGTCGGAGATAATCAGATCGCTGGTCGAGCCGGCGCTGGTGATTCTCGACGAGCCGGGCGCCGGCACCGACCCGGCCGAGGGCGCGGCGCTGGCGATCGGCCTGATGAACCATCTCGGGACGCGGCGCTGCATGCTGGCGATCGCGACTCATTCGACCGCGGTGAAGCTCCACGCATACTCGCAAGCCCGGTTCGAGGCCGCCGCCGTGGATTTCGACGCCGACCGCCTGGAGCCGTTGTATCGCCTGAAGCCGCATACGATCGGGCAGAGTTACGGACTCGCGGTCGCGCGCAGGCTCGGACTGCCCGAGGAAATAATCAGCGCAGCCGAGCAATCGATGGGCGCCGGGAGTATCGAGCTCACCGACGCGCTCAAAAGATTGGACGGCGAGCGCGCCAAGCTGAATGCGCAGGCCGAAAAATTGCGCGAGCGCGAGGCCAGCCTGGCGCTCACAGAAGAACAGATTCTTCAGGACACTGAAAAGACGCGCGAGCACGCCGAGCTGGAACGCAAGCGGCTGCGCGCCGAAGTCGCGGAACTGATCGAGGAACTCCGGCGCGACGGTGCGGCGCTGATGGATGAGTTGAAAACGCAGGCGAAATCACGCACCGACTTGAAGGGGTTCGTCACGAAAGCGGCGGCGAAACTCGAGAGCCTTGCGCCGGCTGCGGACAACAACAAAACCGGGCCCCAGTCCGATGCGCCGCTCAAGGTCGGCGACAGCGTCGAGATAGGCGACATCCGCGGCGAATTGATTGTGCTCGAATCGGGACGTGCCGTGATCAGCCGCGGCGGCCTCAGGATCGAAGTCGCGCCCGAGCGGCTGCGCAGGTCGGCAGCAAGCGCACCCGAAAATCGCCCCGCGCGGACCAAGGCGGCCACAGTCACCTTCAGCGCCGAGCGTGGCGAGCGCGACGAGCTGAACCTGATTGGGATGCGAACGACGGACGCGCTGCGCAAGCTCGAGGAATTTCTCGACACTGCCTTCCTGACCAATCGTGCGGAAGTGCGGATTGTGCACGGGATTGGATCGGGCGCGCTGAGGAAAGCGGTGACGGAATACCTGGCCACGTCGCCGTATTGCGCGTCCTTTCGGGGCGCGGAACCGCATCACGGCGGCGCAGGCGCGACGATCGTGCAGATGAACCTGTAGCGTCGGGGGCGCGCGCTAGAGCAATTTCTTCAGCGCTAATTGCCGCCGAGAAATTTTCCTAATCCTCCCGGAAGTCCCTTCTTGCCAAAAATTTTACCGAGGTACTTCTGACCCTCTGTCTGGACCGCGTGAGTTGCCGCGCGACTGGCAAGTTCCGCCACGTCGGGCAGCACCTTCGGCTTGGGCAATTGCCCGACGATTTGCAGCGGGACGTCGATTTGTCCGTCCTGATTCGCGATGAACGCGACCGCCTTCTTCTGCTCGATCAGCTCCTTGCTGAATTGCGGCGAGAGCACGATTCGCGCCGCGAGGTCGATATTCTTGTCCATGTCGAACCATCCGTCGCCGAGCAGATTGTAATCCACCGTTTGCACCTTGATGTCGTGCGACGTAACTCGCGGACCGGCGAGCACGAAGCTCAGACTCGCAAGCTGGATGTCGGTGTCGGGGTTGCTGAACAGCTCGGGGTGGTTCTTGACGACCGCATCCGGAACCAGATTGCCGATGGCGGGCAGTTTCCGCACCTTCTTGAGCGCCTGACCGCCGATATTGACGCCGACCAGCTTGCCGTTGGTCAGCATCAGCTTGCCGCTACCCTTCAGCGTCGGCTTCATCTCATCGAAGCTGCCGGTCTTTCCGGTGACGTTGATGTTTCCACCGAGCGACCCGCGAACAGTCCCGGCGGCCTTGGACTTTTGGGCGTCGAGTGCCTGCTGAAGATTGAGATTGGAAAAACTGATCGCCGCCGTCATCGGCGCCGCCGGCTCGAGCCGCGTGTCTCCCGTCGCGGCGATTTCGCCCGAAAATGCCTTTACCTTGAGCAGGGTCACGCGGGCGAGTTTGCCCGCCAGCGACAGCGACAGATTCAGGTTCTGGTATGGGACGTTGGCGAGGTTACCCGACGGTGACGTGATTTCAGAATCGACGACCGGACCCGTCACCGGAACAATCGAGGCATCGCCCTTGGCAAAAAGCTGGTTGATCACTTCGTCGGGCGGCCGCGAGGGCGCGAGATCGGCCAGATGAACCGAGGCCGCATTCAGTTCATAGCTCATGACCAATGGCTGAAACTGATCGACATGCGACTTCAACGCTGCCTGAGACGCGCCCAGGTTGAACGTCAGCGGGCCAACGTCGGCGCTGGTGCCCGTGAGCTTGATGTTACCGCTGAGATGGCTCAGCGGCGGCGCTTTCTGATCGGGGATGGACAATCCGACATCTGCCAGCGCGACCGTGCCGTCCGCCGACGCCTTGCCGCCCTCAAGCGCCGCGTCGATATGAATCTCGGTCTTGCCCTCGAGGCTGTATTTGCCGAGAGCCGGGATCATCTTCGCGATCGAAGCGATATCGAAGTTGTTGGTATCGATGTGGGCCGCGCTCGCGGCGCCGCCGACTTTAATATTGGCCGCCTTCGCTTCGAGGTCGCCGAGAGTGACGTTGGCGAGCGTCACGCCCACGGCAGAGCCGGTCCGCGCACCTTCGGCGGATATCTTGAGCGGGATGTCGGCAGGCTTGTTAAACGTGTCGCCGAAGGCGATTGCGGGCGCGCTCAAATCGCTCGAGACGTTGAATTTGATCGATTGAACAGTGCCGTCGGCAGCGGCGCCGAAGCTGAACGGGCCGGAAATCGAAAGCTTCGGCGGGATGGCTTTCGCGAGCATCGGGATCGTTTCGAACTGCGTAAGGAGAACCGGACCGAACTTGGCCGTGCCCGACAGCGGAATCGCGTCGATGTCGATGGCGCCGTTGTTGATTAAGGGCCCAATCGTCGCGGAAAGATCGAAGTTATCCTGGTCGGCGAGCGCGGCGAAGGTGAGCGCGACGGTGAAGGGCGCCTGAAAGCCGAAATCGCGGACCTTGAGGTCGATCGTGTTGACGGTGGCGGCTTGCGGCGCACCCTCCGTCTCAAATTCCAAAGTGCCGTCATTGACCGTGAAATTCTGCACGAACAGCGAGCCCAGCGTCGCAAGCGTCCGGCCCGATTCGGCCATTGGCGAGCCTCCGATCATGCCCCTGCCTTTCTTGCGCTTGCCTTCGCCCGACTCCTCTTCGGTGGCGATTTTTTTCCTGCCGAGCGTGGAGACGTTGAGAGTGCCGTCGCGCGTCTGAACGATTCGGATCACCGGCTTGTCGAGCACGACTTCGGTGACTTCGATCCGGCGGGCCAGCAGCGGTATCAGCTCCAGCCGGGTGTAAACGTTGCTCGCCTCGATGAAGGGCTTTTTCGAGATGTCGGGGTCGTCTGCCACCTGGACCCCGGTCACGTCGGCGAGGATTCCCCAGCCGAAGCTCACTTTGATGTCGTCGATGTGAACATTGCGGCCGAGCGCGGTGCTGACCTTGTCCAGGATGGGCTGGCGGCGCTCGGCGATGATCGAGCTCAGGTTGGTCGCGGCTAAGAAGAGGATCGCGCCGGCGAAAATCACGACAGCTCCGACAATTGCGGCGGCGGCTACAATGACACGACGCATATGAGGGCCCTCGCATCAGGCAACTTCGAAGTGGTTCGCGGCATCTCGGCAAGTGTAGTGGATGCACGCCGAACGCGCATCATTCGCGCGGGTGATTTTCCTGTCCGATCGCTTCAGATCGCGTCCGCGGTTTGAACCGCATCGCGTCTGCGGCGTAGTCTGTCTAGTCGTGCACGTATCCGGAACCCGCGACCCCCTCCGATGGCAAAAAAGCGAAAGCATGGCCGCCAAGATGACGAACAGGATGACGAGCGAGACGGCGAACCAAAGGCGACGCCGGCGCCCGAGCGGGTCTTTTCGTCGCCATTCAAAGACCTGAAGAAAATGCTCGCCGAGCGAGAGGTGTCGCCTTCGCCCGCGCCAATCAAGCCCAAGGCCGCGGCGCCGGCGGCACCGGTCGTCAAAAAACCCGCGCAACCCGTGGCGGAACTACTCGACGACGAGTCTTTCCTCCGCCGCGCGCTCGAGGGCGTGCGCCCGCTCAATAGCAAAGGCAATCGCAGGTCGCGGATACCGCTCGAACCGCCAGTGACTCACACGATCGTCGATGAGGACGCGGAGGTAATCGCGCAATTGTCGGACCTGGTATCGGGACTGGCGCCCTTCGATATCACCGAGTCGGACGAATACCTCGAGGGATACCGCGTCGGACTGGACCCGCGACTGGTGTCGCAGCTTCGCCGCGGCGAGTTCGCCGTGCAGGCGCATTTCGATATGCACGGCATGATCCAGGGCGCCGCCAAGGAAGCGCTCAAGGAGTTCATCATTGCCTCGGTTCGCAAGGGGCTGCGGACTGTCCTGGTCGTGCATGGACGCGGACTGCGATCGCCCGGCGGGCATTCTGTCCTCAAGCACGCGTCGGCAGGATGGCTGTCCCATGGCGCGATTGGCGGGCACGTGTTGGCATTCACGAGCGCGCG
>Ga0097691_1000201_pt1 | contig 54292 bp, 53 predicted proteins | sample NGESurdeep072012_8_FD_72858 | JGI IMG/M metagenome (GOLD analysis project Ga0097691, IMG submission 72858) | Arctic peat soil microbial communities from Barrow, Alaska - NGEE Surface sample 210-1 deep-072012 | ecosystem: Environmental > Terrestrial > Soil > Wetlands > Peat ...
AGGTTGATGAGACTCCCGACCACGTGACCCATCACTGCCGTCAGCGTCTGCATAGTGCGTTACCTCCTGGTTCGAGACTCCGGACAGGCGCCAGGCCCAACAAGGGCCAAGTCCCATTCTTCGCCGGGAATGGCGTCGGGCGATCAAGCGGTGTGTGAACTCTGAAGGACGACATCGGTGAATGGCCTCTGAAACCCGTGGTGTCCGAATACTGGCCCTCGTGCGCCCGACGAATTTCGAAGCGGCGACCGGTGAGGATGTCGGGGCGCACGACCAACACCATGTCTCCCGGCTCGGGGACCAACGGGTGTGCTGCCGCAGCGAGTTCGATTTCGGTCGGCGCCTCGATCAGCGTCGCCAACCCACGGATGAGGACGCTCCAGGCCGTTCCGGCAGCTGAGTCGATGTGATCGACTTCGAAAGCCACCAAGTGACCGGCTGCCGCCTGGGAGAAGAAGCCCGTCCCCACTCGAACCAACACTTGACCGTCCCGAAGTGTGAAATTGACCGGGATGACCACCGGTGCCTGATCAGTCGCTGCCCCGAGTCGTCCGACTCCGCCGTCTTTGGCCGATACGGCCAGCAATCGCATGCACTCGGGAGGGGCAAGAACCATCGAACCTTTCGCATCTATCCACATGTGGTGACGATGACATCGATGGGTCGTCGTCACTAGAGGCTTTGGTCCCACAGTCAGCTCCGAACTCACGCCGGTTGTGCCATTCGCTCTCCGCTGCCGACAAGATCGGTGCATTCGTAGCTGCTGGCTTTTCCGAACATATCATCTTGAACGTCGGTAGACGAAACGGGGTTGACCAGTATCAGGGAATCAGGTCATACTCACCGACCATTATCGAGACGCCCATGTCCGAAAGGGTGACATTCACCTGCCTCCCGGGGAGTGGAGGAGCGTTGCACGAGACCACTCCGTAAGCGTTGTTGCGACGATCGAAGCCGCCGGTGACCGTGGCCATCAGAACTGTGGACAGCACCGCGAGTGCAGCGACGACTGCTCCAGAGGAGACTCGGCCGGTCTCAGCGTTCATTACCGCCTCAGCAGGATGTTGCGGCGTTGATGGTAATCCTCTTCGTCGATCTCGCCTTGGGCAAAGCGCTGGTCAAGCATCCGAAGGGGATCAGACGTTTCCACATTGTGGGTCAAAGGCCGATTCAAGTCGCCTCTATGGCGGATCGCCGGCCACACCAACAACGCAGCAGGCATCCGAGCGGTCGGCCGGAACATCAACCGAACCCTCGAACTCCTCGGCCTGTGACCCCTGGACTTTGACGATCACCCTGGTCAGATGCCTACGCGTTTAGACGGCAGGCGCCAGCGAAACTCATCGGTCTCATTCGGCCCGAGGTTTGGCCTTCAACCACAGGTTTTGTAGCACGCCTGGACGTTGAGACGCTCCGTCCGCGAATGCGCCCGGTCATACCGCCCTGTAGACGTCTTGAACTTCTCTCCGCAGACGTTGTTTATGGGGCCAGATCCTCCTCACTTGCCCGGCTGATCTACACGAGCCGGTCAGGCCTACTATCGAGTTGAGCGACTGGCCCTGTCGTGCTCACACAACCGGGCGGATGAGGAGGTCATGATGAGCGGACCAATATCCGGGCCACATAGTGGAGATTTGGCACGACGGATCATTCACCGACGTGAGGAATTGGGACTGTCCCTCGAGGAAGTCGCCCAACGGTCCGGCATGGACGCTGGATACCTCGCGTATGTCGAACAGAGCTCGGATGCCGCGTTGCACAACGGAACTTTGCTCCGGCTCGCCGAAGCCCTTGAGATTGCCCCAGCTGCGCTCGCCGGTGGGGACGTAGATCGTCCTGCGGGGAGCGGGCGTGCCGGCCCGCACCCGGCATTGGAGACCCTCAACCGCGAGCAATGTGAGACACACCTTTCGTCCGGGGGCGTGGGGAGAGTCGTCTACGAAGCCGAGCGGGGTCCGGTAGCCCACCCGGTGAACTTCCGATTTGTCGACGGCAATATCGTGTTTCGCACCGAACCGGGGTCAGCCACGGCCATCAGCACCGGAGCGGTGGTGGGCTTCGAGGTCGACCATATCGACGACGCCATGAGCGAGGGGTGGAGCGTCCTCGTCACCGGGCCTGCCGAGGTGGTCACGGACTCGATCGCTCTTCGCCGGTTCTGGGCCATTGACATCGAACCGTGGGCCGGGGGAGACCGCGAGATGTTCGTCCGCATCCAGACCCGGGACATCTCGGGGCGTGCCATTCGCCAGGAGCCCTCGGAGACGCCTGGAGGCTGAGCCTCCGATCGCCGTTGATCCGGCCCAAACGCGTGTGAAAAACAGATGGCGAAACGCAGGCCCACTGACCACGCCCTCATCTCAGGGCGAACATTGCCAAGCCTGCGGGTGCGACTCCTAGACGGCGCGCCTCGTCGTGGGGCTCATTGGCCGGCTCTTTGGGACTCATTCATCCCGTAGGCCTCCCGCACTACGCATGTCTTTTGCATGTGACGCTGGCCCCCTTTGCGGCAGAAAGAGGGCCAGCGTCACTACCGCCGAGGCGTCGAAAACCCACAGACTGGAGGTAACCACAGAGCGAGAAGGAGGGCAGGTTCCATCGGTCGGTGCGTGCACCGGTCATGATGACAACCGGTGCACACATGCAACCGAACTGACGGAACCTGCCGACGTTGTGAAGAAAGGAATACGGGAGCGTTTCGAACAACTCCGGACAGTTGGCATCCGTACGGTGATGATCACCGGGGACAATCCCCGCACCGCTGCCGCCATTGCCCAGGAGGCCGGTGTCGACGACTACCTGGCTGAGGCCACCCCCGAGGCCAAGATAGACCTCATCAAAGCCGAGCAGGCCGGCGGAAAGCTGGTGGCCATGACGGGCGATGGAACTCACGATGCTCCCGCCCTGGCTCAGGCCGATGTCGGGGTGGCTATGAACACCGGCACCACCGCGGCCAAGGAGGCCGGCAACATGGTCGATCTCGACTCCAATCCCACCAAGCTCATCGATGTGGTGGAGGTGGGGAAGCAGCTGCTCATTACCCTGGTGCACTGACCACCTTCTCGATCGCCAACGACGTAGCCAAGCACTTCGCCATCATCCCGGCTCTGTTCGTGGCCGCCTACCCCAGGAGAAGGTGGCTCAAGCTCTCACTCACTTCTTCCGCACCGATAACTTGATCGCGTTGAGGGAGATGGCGCTGCGGCTCCTGGCGGAGGAGAGCGAGGAAGATCTTCTCGAACACCTCCGTCGCCACAAGGCTCAGGTGCTCTGGGAGACGACCGAGCGGATCATGGTCGCCGTCACCGCTGCACCGGGGACCGACGTTCTTCTGCGCCGGGCCGCTCGCATCGCGGCTCGGGTCAAGGGTGAGCTCGACGTCATTCATGTCATCGTCGGAGATGCCGGCGACGGGGGAGTCCCTCAAGCCATCAACGGACTGCGGAACCTGACGGCCGACCTTGCAGCACGCTGGCACGAGTTGCAGGCACACGACCTCGCTCGAGCACTGACCGGATTCGCCCGCGACAATCAGATCACCCAGATCGTCATTGGCTCCAGTCAGCGCAGCCGTTGGCGGGAGATGATCGGTATTGGATCGGTCGTTCGGCGGGTCATTCGCGAAGCCGGAGCAGTCGGGATCGACGTGCATGTCATCGCCAGACGCGAGCTACCACCCGCCCAAGCCTCCGAATCGATTCCCGACTCGTAGTCAGGCGGTAGGTCGGCTGGCGGAGGATTCCGAAGACGCGGCGCTTGCGGAGAGACAGAGCAGAACCCCCATCGGCAGGATGTAGACACCGATGATGATGGTCACAAATCCAGCCAGGGCGGCGAGAACCGTCGCGCCGGCCAGGGCCCAGGCCATGACACCCGGCCAACGCCACTGGGTCGCGATACGCAATCGCACCAGCCCACCGACCGCTATCGAAATGAGGAATGGAATCGCGGGCAGCGAGAGCACGTCTCGGCCGTAGTACCTGACGAGGGATACCCGGGGCTGGGGACCCGCATGATTGCTGGCCACGGTGATGACGGGAAGGACGGCGGCGAGCACGATGAGAAGGATCCCCCACGCCGCGGCCACACCCGAGAGCTTGGTGGAGTGCCGGCTAAAGGAGCCAATCCGGAGGCACTAGGTCGGTGTGCGGGCCGCCAGCACGGCGGTGAGCCACCTCGATCCCTTCTGGCGGGCAGCGAGGGGGGCCTGGGCCATGACGAGCGCGGCGAGGTCGTCGATGGAGGTCGCCCGCAACTCGTCGCGCCAGGCTGCCTCGGCCCGCCACATGGCCGCGGCGATTCCACACGTCGGGGGATAGGCGTATGCCGCCACCCGCGAGGGCCCTTGGCGACGGATCTCCGTGCACCGGAAGAATGTGTCATCACCCTCGACGGCATGGAAGACATCGAGGAGTGTGATCTCCGATGCCGGCTTCCCGAGGCGATAGCCGCCACGGCGCCCGGTACTCGACTCGACGATTCCCGCTCGCATCAGAGCCTGGAGCGACTTGGCCAGGTAGGGGGCCGGGACCCCGTGGTACTCGGCCAGACGGGCGGCGGGAAGGGACGCACCTTCGGGAAGCAGGGCCAGCACTACGGCACAGTGCGCCCCCCATTCAACTCCTTCATTGATACGCATATCCGGATCTTAGTTGTCCAAGAATAGGCTTGGAGTAAACTAGGACAGGATACATCTGAATATTAGGAGTTTGTCATGCGGATCGCGGTTGCCGGTGGTACTGGAACAGTGGGCAGATACGTTGTGCAGGCCGCGGAGCAGTCGGGGCATCATGTCGTCGTTCTCAGCCGAAGGGCCGGCATCGACCTTCAGAACGGCGAGGGGCTCGCCGCCGCCCTCGAGGGCATCGAGGTGGTCGTGGACGCCACCAACGCGGGCACCACCAACCAGGCCAAGGCGACAGCGTTCTTTTGCGAGGTGTCCCGCCGGCTACAGACGGTTGCGACCGCCCAAGGGGTCACCCGACTGGTCACGCTGTCCATCGTCGGCGCGGACAGAGTTCCGGGTTTCGGGTACTACCAGGCAAAACTTGCTCATGAGGCCGCCGCGCTCGAGGGCCCGCTCCCCGCCACCATCGTGCGGGCGACCCAGTTCCACGAGTTTCCTGCCCAGATATTCGGTCGAACCCGCATGGGCCCTGTGGCCATGGTGCCGCGCATGAGGGTCCAGCCGATTGCCGCCCGTACGGTGGGCGAGGTACTTCTCGAGGTCGCGGCGGGATTGCCCGGACAGGAGATGGTCGAGGTCGCCGGTCCCGAACCCGCAGACCTGGTCGACCTGGCACGATCCGTGGTGGCTCGTCGCGGCCAGCGGGTCGCGGTGCTCTCGGTCCGGGTACCCGGTCGGGCCGGTAAGGCGATGCGAAGCGGCGCCCTGCTCCCTACGCCGGGGGTGCGCCTAGCCGGTCCGGGTTTTGCCGACTGGCTCGCCGGAGAGGACCTGGCCGCCGTTCCATGACCGAGTACCCCGCACGGGGTACGCAGCTACGATCGGACCATGGAATTTCGTACTCTTGGTCGCACCGGTGTCAAAGTAAGCCCACTCTGCCTCGGGGCCATGATGTTCGGGGCCTGGGGGACCCCTGATCACGACGAGTCGATCCGCATCATTCACCGGGCTCTCGATGCCGGCATCAACTTTGTCGATACCGCCGACGTCTACTCCTCTGGTGAGTCCGAAGAGATCGTCGGAAAGGCACTGGCGCAAACCAAGAGGGAAAAGATCGTTCTGGCCACCAAGGTGCATGGTGCCATGGGGCGTGACCCGAATGCTCAGGGAAACTCGCGCCGGTGGATCATGTCGGCGTGTGAGAAGAGCTTGCGCCGGCTGGGCACCGACTACATCGATCTCTATCAGATCCATCGCCCGTCACCCGATACCGATATTGACGAGACCCTCGGCGCATTGACCGACCTGGTCCGTTCGGGCAAGATCCGATACTTCGGAAGCTCCACCTTCCCCGCTGATGACATCGTCGAGGCGCAGTGGGTGGCCGAGCGCCGAGGGCGCGAGCGATTTGTGACCGAACAGCCTCCCTATTCGATGCTGGTACGCGGCATCGAGGCGGACGTGCTCCCGAGGTGTCAACAATTCAAGATGGGTGTGCTGTCATGGAGCCCGCTGGCCGGTGGATGGCTTTCGGGCGCCTTCGGCCAGGGTAAGGACAACACCAGCCGACGTTCGGCGATGGTTCCGGCTCACTACGACATGACACTCCCGGGCAACGTGGAGAAGCTCAGCGCGGTGACAGCGTTGCACGAACTGGCAGAAGGTGCGGGCCTCAGCATGATCGAACTGGCACTGGGGTTCGTGCTCGAACATCCGGCTGTCACCTCACCCATCATCGGACCGCGAACGATGGAGCACCTCGAATCACAGCTACCCGCGCTCGAGGTGCGCCTGAGCGGCGACGTGCTCGATCGCATTGACGAGATCGTGCCGCCAGGAACCAACCTCAATGCCGGCGACGTAGGGTGGGTTCCCGCCGCCATTGCCGATTCTTCCCTGCGGCGCCGTCCCCGCTGATCTTCATCCGAGGCTGGCCAGGAAGGGGTAGTGGTGGCTGATCTCACAGGCAAGAGCATCTTGGTGGTGGGAGCGTCGTCGGGCATCGGCCGGGCCATCGGACTGCTCAGTGCCGCCGCGGGTGCCGACGTAGCGTTCGCAGCCCGCAGGATCGACCGCCTCGAACAGGCCGCCGCCGAAGCCGGCGGCAACAGCTTCGCCCTGGCGTGCGATGTACGGCACCCCGAGGAGTGTCAGCGGGTCACCGATCAGGCTGCCGAGGTCCTCGGTGGGTTGGATGCCGTGGTGTACGCCCCGGGTCTCTCTGCACTGAGCCGCTTTGAGGACGCCGGTGAAGACCTGTGGCGGGTGTTGGTCGAGACGAACATCATCGGGGCGGCCATGGTCGCCCGCGCTGCCCTGACCCACCTGTGTGCCAGCCGCGGCCGGCTGCTACTGCTCGGGTCGAGTTCGGTGGGCCACCCATACCCCGGGCTGGTGCCCTACGCCACCACGAAAGCCGCGCTGCACGAGATGGCCCGTGGGTTGCGGGGCGAGTACCCCTGGCTGCGAGTCACTACGTTTGTCGTGGGCCCCACCATGACCGAGTTCGCCAACGACTGGGATCCCGTCCTGGCCGGCGACATGTTCACCCGATGGGAGGCGGAAGGGTACCCGGCAGGTGCGACCGCCACCCCGGACGAGATGGCCGCCCAGGTGGTGCAGGTGCTGGCAAGCGAGGCCAACATCCCCGAAATCGGTGTCATGCCGGTGGTTGACGCCACCATCGAAACCATGGAGCGGTGGGCGCTCCCGACCATCGACCGAGGAGTCTCCCGATGACCGAGGCGATCGGATTCGACCCGTTCTCGGAGGAATTCTTCGACGATCCGTACGACCTCTACCGCCGGATGCGGGACCAAGAACCAGTGTCCTTCAACGAGCGCTACGGGTTCTGGGCATTGTACCGATACGAGGATGTGAGCCGGGCGCACAAGGAATGGCACACCTTCTCGTCCAGCCACGGGGTCGATCTCTCCACCTTGAGCAAACCGCCGGAGTTGATCCGCCAATTGCAGAGCATCATCATGATGGACCCGCCCGAGCACGACAGGTTGCGGTCCCTGGTGAGCCGGGCGTTCACCCCCCGAGCGGTGATGGCACTCGAACCGATGGTCCGGGAGGTGATCGGCGGTGCCCTCGATATGTGCGACGGCGACGCTTTCGATGCCGTGTCCGATTTTTCGGGTCCGTTTCCCGTCGAGATCATCTCGCGCATGCTCGGCGTCCCCGAGCCCGACCGACAGCAGATTCGCCACTGGCTCGACAGCATGCTCCACCGCGAGGCGGGCCAGATGGATCCGACCTCGGAGGGCATGGCGGCGGCCTTGGAGAACGTGAGCTATTTTCTCGAGCTCATTGGCGACAAACGCAAGCACCCCGGTGACGACATGATCAGCCGGTTGATCGAAGTGGAGGTAGACAGGGGTGGCGGTGACGTCACCCGGTTGGACGATGGGGAGATCGCCGGGTTCGCCGTGTTACTCGGAGGAGCCGGAGCGGAGACGGTCACCAAATTGGTGGGTAATGCCGTGGTCCTCTTCGCTCGGAATCCCAACGAGTGGAAGAAGGTTCGTGACGATCCGGGCAAGGCTCCCGTCGCGGTGGAAGAGATCCTGCGCTTCTGGCCACCATCGCAATATCAGGGTCGGTTCTCCCTCGAAGAGTCGCTCTACAGCGGTGTCACCGTCCCGGCTGGACATCCGACCATCTTGGTCACCGGGTCTGCCACCCGGGACGAACGCTTCTACGACTGTCCCGACGTCTTCGATATCGACCGCCCGCCCAGCCAGGCGATCGGGTTCGGGTACGGCATCCACAGCTGCCTCGGGGCGGCCCTGGCTCGCATGGAGAGCCGGATCGCCATCACCGAGCTGGCCCGTCGGTGGCCGAATTACGAAGTCGACGAGAGCGGATGCCAACGGGTTCACATGTCAAATGTGGCCGGGTATGCCCACGTGCCGGTCCGGCGGGTGGGCTGACCGACACTGTCGATCAGGTGGCATTTTGGTGAATTCACACCTCGTCGATGGGTGATCGCACGAGCCGAAGCCGCGGCTCCCTCAATGGCCCACGCAGCCTCTCGATAGCTGCCAATCCTTCTTGAGTGAAGACGGCCTCACCCGCTACGCGGCCGTTCGCCCAAGTCAGTACGGCACGGCGGTGGACCGCAGCCCACCCGACCTCGCATCGATTGGATCAGGGCGACCCCCGACCCGCCGAACCACCACCTCGCACCCACCATGATGAGCACAACCGCAACGTCTGACGTCAGTCCGGACCCAACACCGCAGGCCACGGCACCGTAGGTTCGGCTATGAAGGGGCCGTGACATCTTCATCAGGTGAAAGTCCTGGTGGACGGCCTGGAAAGAGCTCTCGGCACCCACGTCGCACTGCTATCCAAGAGTCTTACGCTGGGTAATCGGCGTCAGAAGTGATGCGTGGGTCTACGTCCCAAGCAAGGCTTGTTGAGCCGATCTTCCTTGCGATTACTGAAGATCCAAGAAAGGCAGGTTGCAGGTCGAGGCCTGCGGTGGATGGAGTGAGGAAGTCCGCCACGACAGAGGCCCGTTCTCCCATCGCGACATCGACGATTTCGAAACCCGTAGCTTCATTGAAGAGTGTACGCCAGGCGTAACTCGAAAAACGCCAGAAATCCCATGGTGCATCATGCACGGGCCATGTCTGGTGGGTCCCAACGAACACGAGGCCATCGACCTTCAAGATGGAATTCATCTCGATTACCGCCTTCCAGGGCATGGCGAGATGTTCAATTGTGGAATGCGAAAAGATTGCATCGACACTCGAGCTGGGGAAGTAGTCACTGATCTTGTGAGCATCTCCAACAACATCGACGTTGGGGCCATCGATGACGTCAAAACCTGTGTAAGTCGCATCTTCCGGCAACCATCCGACATGCACGTTCCCCGATCGGGCCCGAGACCCGACTTCCACAATCTGAGGGGCACCGAGCGATCTCACCATTTCATGAAACTGGAGGTACAACTGATGAAAAGGATCTGCCCCCAAATTCCTGTTGAGGTTCTCGGCAAGAGCCGCTGGCCCGCGACTCATGCGAAACACCAAGCTTGCCTGTCTGGCGTCATCAGCGTTTGGAACTGCGACTCTGAGCGAGAATCGGCACTTCGTCGCCCTGTTGCCATGGTGGGTCGCAACGTCGGGACTTGCCAGGCCATAGCCGCGTGCTTTGATCAACTTTCCACCCGGCAGCTGGACAGAGATCGATCTCACGCCGCAGCGAGGGTGAAACGCCCAGCCGTCCACATAAAGGTGACCGCGGAAGTGCGAAAGGTGATCGACAGACCAAACCAGCGATTCCGAGTTCATCGATTCCGCCTCCTGTACCGGGCCCTTCTTGGATCGGCGGATCAAAGAAGAAATGTCCCGCCGGAGGCGACTGATCATCGGATCGAGGCGAATCGAACCGGTCTGCCGCGTTCTCATGAGAGCAAAGTGTACTTGGATAGCGGGATTCACCACCCGGTGGGACAGGGCACGGTCATTCGCATCGTGGGGGTGGGTGGGATCCCGAGAAGGTCGAGAGTGGCGATGGGTTCTTGGGGGAGTTGACGGGTGGCGGCTGCGATGTTGACGGTGCGGTCAGTGGTGTGTCGGATGATGCCGATGACGGAAATGCGCTGTGTCGCGAGGATGTGAGGGATGGTTCCAGTTCGGACTTGCGATTTGTCCTCTGCGAACGTGATGTCGCGGGCCCAGTGGACACTTTCATCGATTGGCCAATGAGCGCTTACGAACCGGAACTGGTGCGATCTAGACTCGTTGGTGGTCGATGCGACCACGACCACGGACAACGGTGGCAGGTCAAGTATTCGGGACGGTCGAGGTCCATCCTTTCGCTTGCTTCGACGGCTGCGTTTCGCGGCTTCCGCTGGTTTCTCTCCACCCCGGAGAGATAGTCGCCGCCCTTGTTGCCGACGAGGCACTTGGCCGCATTTCGCTGGGTGTGCAGGGCATCTGCGCTGACGATCTTGCCAGAGAGATCAATGGGTGTGCGCAGCGGAGCGAAGGCAGGGATCTCGTCCGGCGAGGAAATCGATCCACCTCGGGTGATACGAGGCCCCCATTAGGCTCGTCAATGGGTGCCCCCATCCCTGGGCGCTACGAATAGGGGGCTGACAATGACGGTGCGGCACAACGGGCACGAGATCCGACTGGCCTCGCGGCCACGCGGCGAGCCCTCCTCGGAGAATTTCGAGATGGCGGAGTTCGAAATAGGCGATCTCGGGCCCGGAGACGTGCTGGTCCGCAACATCTTCATGTCGGTGGATCCGTACATGAGGGGTCGGATGAACGACCTGAAGTCCTACGTGCCACCCTTCGGGCTCGGCGAGCCATTGCAGGGAGGAGCCGTCGGCGAGGTGATCGAATCCAATTCGGAAACGATCAAGGTTGGCGATGTCGTCCTTCATAATTTCGGGTGGCGGGACTTGGCCGCGGGTCCGGCGAAATTGTTTCAGAAGGTCGACCCGTCGGCCGCTCCGCTGTCGCACTATCTGGGCATCCTCGGCATGACAGGGTTGACCGCCTATGCCGGGCTGGTGGAGGTGGCCGGGTTCACTCCGTCCGACATCGTCTTTGTTTCGGGTGGCGCCGGTGCCGTCGGGAGTGCCGTCGGCCAAATGGCCCGCTTGCTCGGTGCCCAACGAGTCGTCGGTAGTGCGGGGTCGGACGAAAAGGTGGCGCTCCTGGTGGGCGAGCTTGGATTCGATGCCGCCTTCAACTACCACTCAGGGCGGGTCTCCAAGCTGTTGGCCGACGCCGCACCCGATGGGATTGACGTGTACTTCGACAACGTGGGTGGCGAGCATCTCGAAGCCGCCATCAACGCACTGCGTAATTTCGGTCGAATAGCTGCCTGCGGCTCGGTTTCGAACTACAACGCCACGGAGCCGGCTCCCGGTCCCCGGAACCTGGGCTACGTCGTGGGCAAGCGGCTCACCATGCGTGGATTCATTGTCGGTGACCACGTGAACCTTCAACCGGAGTTCGCCAACAGAGTGAGCACGTGGATTCAAGAGGGAGCCCTCCACGTCTTCGAGACGGTCATCGACGGCCTGGAGAATGCCCCGGACGCCTTCATAGGGTTGTTGCGCGGAGAAAACATCGGAAAGATGATCGTTCAGGTGGGCGAGCTGCCGTAGGGCGAGCTGCCGTAGGGCGATGCCCCCAGGGGGATCGCCAGGAGCGCAACTCAGCGTCGGGCGTTCTTCACAAAATCGTCGGTTCCGTGTCCGACAGCCAGCCGGCTGCCACCGTGCCAACTACCCCGAAGGTGCCTGCGGATAGCTTCTTCACCGTCGGCTGTTGCCCGCGCCGCGGCATGCCAGAGATCGGAATGATGAAAGAGGATGTCCCCTCGCTCGGCGTAGACGGCGATCTCCCCTGGGACTCTCTCGAACCCCAGGGGGATCCCGTCGGTGCCACCGTGGTGGCTGCCCGCGAGCACCCTGAGGAATCCATTGGCCGGCGAGGTGGGATCGATGTGAAGGGTGAAGGCGAGACCGGGCCAGATCGGGAGATGGGGCCCGGACTGATGGTCGGTGTGCCATCCGATACGCGAATAGCCCGAACCCGGTCCCGGGCGCGCATCCTGGTAGACCACGCCGAACTGTTCGTAGTCGAGTAGCCATGCCCCCGTGCCGAGGACAGTCCGGGCCACGTCAACCAGGGCGGGAAGTCGCACGGCCGCCGCGGCTAGTGGAGACGCTTCGGTGGCAAACGTGACGTAGTGGGCGAACGGCCGGCTGTCGATGGTGGCATCGGGCTCATCGAGGATCCCAGTGCTGTGGCGCGGGTCGAGGACGCCGTCCGCCAGGCGCTGCTGGGCATGGGCCAACTCCTGTTCGAGGTCGGCCACCGCCATCTCGTCAAACGCACCCCGCACGATCCCGAACCCGTTGACTTCAATGGATTCGACCAGACGATCGATCTCTCCGGGAGGGAACGTGGTGTGGTCGCCCGCGGCCATGGCTCAAGCTTACGGGACGCAACCGGTGCGGGACGCCGTACCATGACTGCATGAGTGAAGACATCCGAACCGACCCGTCGGAACAGCCTCTGGTCGGATTGAAGCCGCGCAGCCACGAGGTGACCGACGGACCGACCCGGGCACCGGCCCGCGCCATGCTTCGGGCCGTCGGCATGACCGACACCGATTGGGACAAGCCACAGATCGGGGTGGCCTCATCGTGGAACGAAGTTACCCCGTGCAACCTTCCCTTGGCTCGCCTGGCCCAGCGGGCCAAGGCCGGCGTGCGCGATGCCGGCGGCTTTCCCTTCGAGTTTGTGACCATCGCGGTGTCCGATGGCATCTCCATGGGTCACGAGGGCATGCGTGCGTCGCTGGTCAGCCGCGAGGTCATCGCCGACTCGGTGGAGACGGTGATGCACGCCGAGCGCTTCGATGGCATGGTGACCCTGGCCGGGTGCGACAAATCGCTTCCCGGCATGCTCATGGCGGCGGCTCGGCTGAACCTACCCAGCGTGTTCCTCTATGGCGGCTCGATTCTCCCAGGCCGGGTCCGTGACCGTGCTCTGGATATCACCTCGGTGTTCGAAGCGGTGGGTGCCCATGCGGTCGATGCCCTCTCCGACGAGGAGTTGAGCCTCATCGAGCACAACGCGTGTCCCACCGAGGGATCGTGTGCGGGGATGTTCACCGCCAACACCATGGCGTCAGTGGCCGAGGCGCTGGGCATGTCGCTCCCGGGGAGTTCAACAGCTCCCGCCGTCGACCGCCGGCGTGATGACGCCGCCTTCGCGTCGGGCCAGACGGTTGTCGACCTGCTTCGGGCCGGCATTCGGCCACGCCAGGTGATGACCAAAGAGGCCTTTGAGAATGCCATCGCCGTCACCATGGCCTTGGGGGGCTCCACCAACGCGGTGCTCCACTTGTTGGCCATCGCCAATGAGGCTCGGATCGAGCTGGCTCTCGACGACTTCAACAAGGTGGCGGCCCGGGTGCCCCACCTGGCTGATACCAAACCGCACGGCAAGTACCACATGAGTGATCTCGATCGCATCGGCGGGGTACCGGTGGTGATGAAGGAACTCCTTGACGCCGGGTTGCTGTATGGAGACTGCCTCACGGTGACCGGAAAGACGGTGGCGGAGAACTTGGCCGCCCTCTCCCCACCGGCTCCCGACGGAGATGTGATCCATCCCATGGGCGACCCGATCCACGTCCAGGGCGGGATCGCGGTGTTGACCGGGTCTCTCGCCCCCAACGGCTCGGTGGTGAAAGTGGCCGGGATCGATCAGCTGACCTTCGATGGGCCGGCCCGGGTGTTCGATGGGGAGGACGCGGCCATGGAGGCCATCCTGGCCGGGTCCATCCTGGCCAATACCGTGGTGGTGATCCGGTACGAGGGACCCAAGGGTGGCCCGGGGATGCGCGAGATGTTGGCGGTGACCGGTGCCATGAAGGGCGTGGGTCGGGGCGGCGACTGTGCCCTGGTCACCGACGGTCGATTCTCGGGTGGGACCCACGGGTTCTGTATCGGGCATGTGGCTCCCGAGGCGGTCGATGGTGGCCCCATTGGTCTGGTTGCCGACGGCGACCGGATCGTGGTGGACGTGGTGAACCACACCATCGACCTTCTGGTGGACGACGATGAGCTCCAGCGACGGCGGGCGCATCTGAAGCATCCCGAGCCCCGCTATACCACCGGCGTGTTGGCCAAGTACGCCCGTCTGGTCACCGGAGCCGAGCGGGGCGCGGTCACCGAGCCCTGAGCGCCGACGTAGGGGCGACTTCGATGACCGAACGGGTTGATGCCGGGGTGATGGCCACATGGTGAGGAGTTCGTCCGCGGTGATCCACAACTGGCGGCCATCGCCGCGCAGCGGAGGGGAGCCGCGGGGTTGGTGCTGGTCGGAACCTTGCGGGCCAATGGATGGCCCCGGATCAGCCCGGTAGAACCGCTGGTTGTCGACGGCGCCCCAGTGGCGACTTCCATCTGTTTGCCGTGGACATCACTGAAGTCGGGCACTTCGCGGTGGTGGGCGATGAGCACGACGTCCGGAGGTGGGCCCCGGAGGGAGCACCGACCTGACCGGCCACCAGGCACTTGTCGAAACCCTCCCAGTCATGCAACAATGCAACCACCATGCGTACCACCCCCATCAACCCCAGCATCATCTTGGTACTCGTTTCGTAGCGCACGCGACGATCTTTCGCCGTGTGCGCTTTCCGACCTCCCAGATGGGAGGTCGTTTTCATTCCCCAATACAAACGCCACAACCAACACAACCCATACAGATAAACCGATTGCGCCGACCATCGCAGATGAGGCAGATAAGGGAGTACCCCGATGGACCCGAGGGAAATGACAGGAGCACAAGCGCTGATCAAGAGTCTGGAGATGCAGCGGGTAGAGGTGATGTTCGGCCTCCCCGGCGGTGCCATTCTCCCCGTCTACGACCCGATCATCGACTCATCGATCCGTCATATCCTGGTACGTCACGAGCAGGGCGCCGGCCACATGGCCCAGGGATATGCCCAGGCCACGGGGCGCCCGGGGGTGGCCATCGTGACCAGCGGTCCCGGCGCCACCAACATCGTGACGCCGTTGGCGGACGCCTACATGGACTCGACGCCATTGGTGGTGATCACCGGACAAGTGGCGACGTCGTCGATCGGATCCGATGCGTTCCAAGAGAGTGACACCACCGGAATCACCATGGGGATCACCAAGCACAACTGGTTGGTGACTGATGCCAACGACATCCCCCGGGTGGTGGCCGAGGCGTTTCACGTGGCCACCACCGGTCGACCCGGGCCCGTGCTGATCGACATGCCCAAGGACATCGCCCAAGCCAGCATGGAGTGGTACTGGCCTGAGCCGTCCGATCTCGATCTTCCCGGCTACCACCCGGTCACCCGGGGGGATCCCGAGTTGGTGCGCGAGGCTGCCGAGATGCTGCTGGCCGCCGAACGACCGGTCATCTATGCCGGCGGGGGAATTCTGAAGGCACGCGCCTCGGAGAGCCTGCGGGAACTGGCCGAGCGGACAGGTATCCCGGTGGTGACCACCCTGATGGCACGAGGCTCTTTCCCCGATTCACACCCACTCTGTTTGGGGATGCCGGGCATGCATGGGAACTACACGGCAGTGACCGCCATGCAGCGCTCGGACCTACTGATTGCGCTGGGAAGCCGGTTCGATGACCGGGTGACCGGTCGGGTGGGTGCCTTCGCCCCCGAGGCGAAGGTCATCCATGTGGATATCGATCCGGCCGAGCACCACAAGGTGCGCCGGGCCGACGTCGCCATCGTCGGCGACTGTCGATTGGTCATCGACGAGTTGTTGATGGCGCTCGACAGTCTTGGTCTCCCTCATTCGGATGCCACCCGGGTCGGCTCGGGCGGCACGCCTTCGGACGCCGCGCCCGGAGCCCCGGCGGTGCCCGGCTCGCCGGCGGCTTCATTTCCCCGTGACGGGATCGACCTCTGGCGGGCCAAGCTCAGCGAATGGCAGATCCGGTTCCCATTGGTCTATGCCCAAACCGACGCACCCGGTGAGCTGAAGCCCCAGTTCGTCCTCGAAACCTTGCGCGACGCCACGCCTGATGACACCATCGTGGCATCCGGGGTGGGGCAACATCAGATGTTCGCCTCTCAGTGGTGGAAGTTCGACTACCCGAATACCTGGATCAACTCGGGTGGTCTCGGCACCATGGGCTTCGCAGTGCCCGCCTCGATCGGGGCCAAGGTGGGACGTCCCGACAAGATGGTGTGGGCAGTCGACGGCGATGGTTGTTTTCAGATGACCGCCCAAGAGTTGGTGACCGCCAGTTCCGAGCGGATCCCCGTCAAGATCGCCCTCCTCAACAATGCCTACCTCGGCATGGTCCGGCAATGGCAGGAGATGTTCTACGAAGAGCGCTACTCCGAGGTGTACCTGTCACCCGATCTCCCCGACTACGTCGGATGGGCCGAGTCGATGGGTTGCGTCGGCATCAGGGTCGAGAGCCCCGAAGAGGTCGGCCCTGCCATTGACAAGGCCAACTCCATCGACGATCGCCCGGTGGTCATCGACTTCCGCACCGACGCTTCGGAGAAGGTGTACCCGATGGTGGCGGCGGGAGCCTCCAACGACGAGATCATCGTCGACCCATCGCTGATGCGAGGAGACAACTGATGTCGGCCTATGGAATCGACAAGCGCCACCACACCCTGACCGTCCTGGTCGAGAACAAGCCCGGGGTGCTGGCCAGGGTGGCCGGACTCTTCGCCCGGCGGGGATACAACATCTTCAGCCTTGCCGTAGCTCCGTCCGACGATGCCCGGTTCAGCCGCATCACCATCGTGGTGGACGTCGAGTCGGCCCCGTTGGACCAGATTGTCAAGCAACTCGACAAACTGATCCCGGTGGTCTCCATCACCGAGCTGGCCCCATCGGCGGCTCGCGAGCGTGAGTTGTTACTGGTCACCGTGGAGGTCTCACCGGAGACCCGGGGCCAGGTAATCGAGCTGGTGGGCGTGTTCGAAGGCAAGATCATCGACGTGGGCCATGACCGGCTCACGGTGATGCTGGCCGGGTCACCGACCAAGGTCGATGACTTCGAGGACCTCATCCGGAGCTACGGAATTGTGGAGCTGCAACGTACTGGTCGGGTGGCATTGCCTATGCTCGAGCGGTCCAACGACCGATCCAACGCGAGTGCCAAGGTGCTCGGATTCGCAAAACACACAGAGAAGGCAGGTTGATCACGATGGCCACGCTGTACTACGAAAAGGACGCTGACCCGAGTTTGATCGGTGGTCGCAAAGTGGCGGTCATCGGCTATGGCTCCCAGGGTCACGCTCACGCACTGAACCTGTCCGAATCCGGGGTGGACGTTCGTGTCGGGCTCCGGGACAGCTCGTCGTCCAAGCAGAAGGCCCAAGAGGCCGGGCTGCGGGTCCTGTCGGTGGCCGAGGCGTCGGCCGAGGCTGACGTGATCATGATTCTGTTGCCGGATACCGAGCAGGCCTCGGTGTACGAGGCCGAGATCGCTCCCCACCTGCAGCCGGGTGACGTCATCCTCTTCGCCCACGGCTTCAATATCCGCTTCGGCCTTATCACCCCTCCCGCCGACGTGGACGTGGCCATGGTTGCTCCCAAGGGCCCTGGTCACCTGGTGCGCCGGACCTACACCGAAGGGGGAGGGGTTCCCTCCCTGGTGGCGGTGTCCGCCGATCCCTCGGGCAAGGCCCACGACCTGGCCCTGTCCTACGCCCACGCCATCGGAGCCACCCGGGCCGGAGTGCTCGATACCACCTTCGCCGAGGAGACAGAGACCGACCTGTTCGGGGAGCAGGTCGTGCTGTGCGGAGGCCTCACCGCGTTGGTGCAGGCCGGATACGAGACATTGGTAGGCGCCGGGTATCAACCCGAGTCCGCCTACTTCGAGTGTCTTCACGAGCTGAAGCTGATTGTTGACCTGATGTACGAACAGGGAATCAGCGGGATGCGTTTCTCCATCTCGGATACCGCCGAGTACGGCGACCTCACCCGCGGCCCCCGGGTCATCAACGAGGCGGTCAGGGAAGAGATGGGTCGTATCTTGGGAGAGATCCAGGACGGCACCTTCGCCAAGGAATGGGTCGAGGAGAACGCCAATGGGCGTCCCAATTACAAGGCGTTGCGCCAGGCCGGCTTTGACCATCCCATCGAGAAGGTGGGCGCCCAGCTGCGCGACATGATGCCGTTCGTCACAGCAGGGAAGCAGAAGATTCAGGACATCTCGGGCGGCTGATCGTGCGGCATCGCGGAGGATGGCGATCGGTCAGCCGCGCCCACTGGTACCTGCCGGAAATCGGTGCCGGAACCGTCCCCGCCGTGGGTGGCCTACCCCGATATGTACACGGCGCAGGGTGAGGACAAGGACGGGGCGGATTGGCTGCAGATCGATGACGTGGCTCCGCCAACGGATTCCCGGCCGAAGCTGCTCAATCAGCCGATGCCCCCCACCACGTAGTTGATGCAGGCGCACAGCGCGGCCACATCGTCGGGATCGATGGCCGGGAACATGGCGACACGGAGCTGGTTGCGTCCGAGCTTGCGGTAGGGCTCGGTGTCGACAATTCCGTTGGCCCGCAGCACCGCGGCGACGGTGGCGGCATTGATGGAGTCGGCGAAATCGATGGTGGCGACCACCCGGCTCCGTTCGACCTCCCGCTGCACGAAGGGCGTGGCAAAGTCGGAATTGTCAGCCCAGGTATAGAGGATCTCCGCCGAGCGGTCACACCGACCGGTGGAGAACTTCATGCCACCGTTGTCATTGAACCAGCGGACCTGGTTGTCGAACATGAACACCGTGGCCAGTGCCGGGGTGTTGTAGGTCTGGTCGAGCTTGGAGTTGTCGAGGGCGATGGTCAGGTCCAGTGACGCCGGCACCCACCGACCCGAGGCCTTGATGCTGGCGATGCGCTCTTGGGCGGACGGGGACACCAATGCGCCCCACAGGCCCCCGTCTGACCCGAAGGATTTCTGCGGGGCGAAGTAGTACACGTCGAACTGCTCGGGGTCGACCGGGAGTCCGGCGGCCCCCGAAGTGGCATCCACCGCCACCAGACTGCCGCCCTTGGCTGCCGATTCGGCTCCTGTGGGTCGGGTGATCTCCATCATCACCCCGGTGGAAGTCTCATTGTGGGTGAGGGCGTAGAGGTCGACATCGTCCCGGGCGATCGACGTGGGGTGGGTGCCGACATCGGAGGCAATGATCTCGGGATCGTCGAGATGGGGGGCGTCGGAGGCGGCGGTGGCGAACTTGGAGGAGAATTCGCCGAAGCTGAGGTGCTGGCTCTTCTTCTCGATGAGACAGAAGGTGGCCGCGTCCCAGAAACAGGTGGTGCCCCCGTTGCCGAGCATGACCTCGTACCCGTCAGGTAGCGAAAACAGGTCGCGGAGGCCTTCCCGAAGGCTGCCGACCACTGACTTGACGGTCTTTTGACGGTGGCTGGTGCCGAGGAAATGGTTGGCCGCCGCGGCCAGGGCCCCGACGTTCTCGGGTCGCACTTTGGAGGGTCCCGAGCCGAAGCGGCCGTCGGCCGGGAGCAAGTTGGCAGGAATGGTGATCTGGGGGTTGTCAGAGGCGTCGGTCACGTATGGAATCATGGCACTCATGGCTCACCCGCCCGAAAACCGTGTCTCGGCGCGTATCGCCGCCGTCTCACCGTCGGCCACCCTGGCGGTCGATGCCAAGGCCAAAGCCCTACAGGCCCAGGGGGAGAATGTCATCGGCTTCGGGGCCGGCGAGCCCGATTTCCCTACCCCTGACCACATAGTGGCCGCGGCGGAAGTCGCCTGCCGGGATCCCAAGTCCTACAAGTATTCGCCCACCGCCGGCCTGCCCGCGCTGCGGGACGCCCTGGCGGCTAAGACCCGGCGCGATTCAGGGCTGGAGGTCACCGCCTCGCAGGTTCTGGTGACCAATGGCGCCAAGCACGCCATCGCCAACGCCTTTGCCGTCCTGTGCGACCCCGGCGACGAGGTGCTGGTGTTGGCGCCGTACTGGACGACCTACCCCGAGTCCATCGCCTTGGCCGGTGGCGTCCCCGTGGTGATTTCTACCGATGAGTCATCGGGATTCCGGGTTTCTGTGGATCAGCTGGAAGCTGCCTACACCGACCGGACCAAGGTGTTGCTCTTTGTGTCTCCCTCCAACCCGACAGGGGCGGTCTATCCGCGTTCGGAGATCGAAGCCATCGGCCGCTGGGCGGTGGACCATGGCGTGTGGGTCATCACCGACGAAATCTATGAACATCTGGTCTATGGGGACGCCGAGCACCACTCGATGCCGGTGGTCGTCCCCGAGCTGGTCGACACCTGCATTGTGGTCAATGGCGTGGCCAAGACCTACGCCATGACGGGTTGGCGGGTCGGGTGGCTGATCGGCCCCACCGACATCGTCACCGCCGCCACCAACCTCCAGTCTCACGAAACCTCCAATGTGGCCAACGTCAGCCAACGGGCGGCGCTGGCCGCGGTGGCGGGTGACCTGTCGGCGGTGTCGGAGATGCGATCGGCCTTCGACCGCCGCCGCCAAACCATTCACCGGATGCTCAACGAGATCGACGGGGTCACCTGCATCGATCCTGACGGAGCGTTCTATGCCTTCCCGTCGGTGCAGGGGCTCTATGGCCGGGAAATCCGCGGCCGGAAGATCACATCGAGTGCCGAGTTGGCCGAGGTGGCCATCGACGAGGCCAAGGTGGCGGTGGTGCCCGGCGAGGCGTTCGGAGCGCCCGGGTACTTTCGGATGTCCTACGCGTTGGGCGACGACGACCTTATCGAGGGTGTCAATCGATTGGCCGAACTCTTCAGCGACGCCGGCTAGCGCGGCTGTCACATGACCATCGAGATCGATCCGATCTCACAGAGGAAGGATCACCATGGGTAGGGTGCTCGTCACCGAAAAATTGGCTCAAACCGGGCTCGACCTGATGGCCGAGGCGGGGTATGACGTCGATGTCCAGTTGGGACTGTCCCCCGACGAGCTGTTGGGTGCCATCGTGGGGGCTCAGGCGCTGGTGATTCGGTCGGCCACCACGGTGACCGCCGATGTGCTGGCGGCCGGCACCGATCTGGTGGTGGTGGGAAGGGCCGGCATCGGCCTCGACAACGTCGACGTTCCGGCGGCCACCGAACGCGGGGTCATGGTGGTCAACGCCCCACAGTCCAACATCCTGTCCGCGGCCGAACAGGCCATGGCGCTGTTGTTGGCGCAGGCTCGGAACATTCCTCAGGCCCACGCCGCCCTGGTGGCAGGGAAGTGGGAGCGATCCAAGTGGGAAGGCGTCGAGCTCTATGGCAAAACCCTCGGTGTCATCGGGCTGGGCCGGGTCGGTGCCCTGGTGGCTCAGCGGGCGCTGGCGTTCGGCATGCGTCTGGTGGCCTACGACCCGTTCGTATCGGTGGATCGGGCCAAGCTCATGGGTGTCGAGCTCATGGGCATCGAGGAGCTGATGGGCGAGTCGGATTTCGTCACCGTCCACCTGCCGAAGAATGCCGAGACGCTAGGGCTCATCGGCAAGGACCTGTTGGCCAAGTCCAAACCCGGGCTTCGCATCATCAACACCGCCCGTGGTGGCATTGTCGACGAAGATGCCCTGGCCGAGGCCATCCGCTCGGGCCAGGTGCAGGGTGCGGGGCTCGACGTCTTCGCCAAGGAGCCGACCACCGAGTCGCCGCTCTTCGAGCTTTCCTCGGTCATCGTGACTCCCCACCTCGGCGCATCGACGGCCGAGGCCCAGGACAAAGCCGGAGTCACCATCGCCGAGCAGGTCATCCTGGCCCTGGCCGGCGACTTCGTCCCGTTCGCGGTCAACGTGTCGGCCGGAGACGTCTCCGAGACAGTGCGGCCGTTCATGGGTCTCGCCGAGCAACTGGGCCGCATCTTCTCGTGCCTGAACGACGGGCTTCCCGACACGCTCGAGATCGAATACCAGGGCGGCCTGGCCGGCTCGGGTACCGGCATTCTCACCTTGTCGGTGTTGAAGGGCGTGTTCGCTGCCGCCACCACCGAACCGGTGTCCTATGTCAATGCACCCCAGTTAGCGGCCGAGCGTGGCCTCGAGGTTCGGGAGACCTCCACCATCACCGCCCACGATTACGTGAACCTGATCACCCTCCGATGCGGTGATCACTCGGTGGCCGGCACCCTTACCGGGCCCCGCACCGAGCCCCGGTTGGTGATGATGGACGACCACACGGTGGAGGTGCCACCGGCCCCCCACATGTTGGTTGTCCGAAACGATGATCGGGCCGGCATGATCGGCGTGGTGGGGACCATCCTCGGCGAGGCCGGGGTCTCCATCTCGTCGATGGGCGTGGGCCCCTCGGCCACCGGCAACACCGCGCTGATGGTGCTGTCCACCGATCGCTTGGTTCCCGATGGGGCACTGGAGCTGCTCCGGGGATCCGCCGGGATCAGCGACGTCCACACCGTCCAGTCCTGACGGCTCGGGTCGCGGGCACCGATCGGTAGGGCACAGCACCCAGGGAGGTCAATTGATTCCGCATCTGAGCGAATCCCAGGTGGTCACCGTCTTCCGCTCCCGGTTGCGGGCCGACGCCAACCCAGCCTTCGGGGAGATGGCCGAGGAGATGGAGACGGCCGCACGGCACGTCCCGGGTTTCGTCGACTTCAAGACGTTCACGGCTGACGACGGAGAACGGGTGTCATTGGTGACCTTCGCGTCGAGCGAGGCCCACCGCACCTGGCGGGACGACCCGCGCCACCGCCAGGCGCAGCGGCGGGGTCGGGAGGAGTTCTACGAGGAGTACTCGATTCAGGTTTCCAATTGCATGCACGTCCGCCAATGGGAATCGTCAGGTGATGGCTGAGGTGAGCGTCACCATTGCGGGTCGGCTCAGGTCAGGAGCGGGAAACCAGCAGCCGGAAGCCGGTGTCGAAGGTGGGGCTGTCTACCAGGTCGGCGTAGCGACGGTCCCAGGACCCGGTCCGGAGGTCATCGGCCAGTCTGCCCATGGCCCGTTCGACCACCGACGGATCGACCTGGGCGAAACCCGACATATGGCTTCGGATTGGTTAGAGGTAGGCGTGGGGCCGACACCAGAACGCCCCGAGGGCGCCGTCGGTGAACTCCCCGGGTGAGCGGGAGCACGGTAACCTCGGCATCGAGATGGTCGACCACGTCATCGAATGAGGTGCGGATGGCATCGAGGACCCCGATCTCGGGCACGTAGTCGCGGATGACCCACTGGTCACCGTGACACACCGGGTCGAAGGTGAGGACGATCCGGAGCGGTGCCACCCGGCAGAGCTCGTCGAGCCCGGCCCGCCAGTCCTCCCAGTGGTGGACGCTCAACACCCCCACGATGGCGGCGGCCCAGGCGGGATCGGTGCGGCGGCCTTCCGTGTAGCCGATGCCGATCCGGTCGTACGCCGGTGTCGGGGACTTCGGTCAGTCCTTGCGATCCGGGTTGACCGGCACCGGTGGCCAGGTGTCCCCACCGATGGTGGGAATCGACCCCTCGGTCCGACCGGCACCGTCGGACCTCGATCCGAGGACACGGGCCACCGCGGTGGCCACACCGGCAACCAGGGTGAGCCTGATTGACCACTTCACCAACGTCTTGAGCATCCACACACAGTAGGTGGGAGTTTCCGGGGTCGGCTCATCGGCAACGCCTACCCTGGCGGGATGGAACCCACCCCATCGGTCGGCGAACCTACCCGCCGCCGGGTCTCGGTCGTACTGTTGGCGGTAGCCACCGTCACCGTCTTGTACTGGGTGGCATGGTTCGTCCATCGCTCGCTGGTCGCCTCCGAGCACTCCGCGGCGTACTACCAGTTCGAAAACGCCTTTCCGTTGGCCGACGGTTGGCTGGTCCTCTGTCTGGTCGCCGCCGCCTTCACCCTGTCGGCACATCGCCCCGCCTCACTGTTCTGGTTGTTGGCCGGAGGAGGAGCGGGCCTGTACCTCTTTGCCATGGACACGTTGTACGACATCGAGCATGGAATTTGGGGCAAGGGCGCAAACGGTCTGGTCGAGTTGGGCATCAATATCGTCACCGTGGGGCTGTCACTGGCCATCCTGGGTTGGACCTGGCGACGGCGGGAGGAACTGCTGCACCCGTCCGATGGTTAGCGGGCAGCTGACGGGTGAGGGACGATTCGGCAGGGGACTTCGGCCTTCTCGTCGAGGTGGTAACTGACGCAAATCCGGTGATAGCCATCGGCCACCCACAACGGATCTCCCTGCACCAATAGAACAGGGGAGAGCTTGGACCCCCCTTGATCTTCTTCAGGTCGGCGGCGACCTCACTGTCATCGGTGCCCGACAACTGTAGGCGCGAGGCCCGAAGCAGATCTTTGGCGGCACGGTGAACCAGCACGTCCTGTTTCTGCAATTTCCTGACCAACTTGGTCGCTGCCTCGGCTCCGACCAGCAATGAAAGATACGACGTGGCGGCGGGATAGTCGTGATCTTCGGGCTCGCGCTTCCAATGCTCCACAGTCATGAACCTCCGGTCTCCGGGTTGTCAGGGAACAGAGCTATCGGTGTCACAGTGAAGAACCCGATTTCCCCGAAAATGCCAGGCGATCGGAGCCAGGCAGAAACCTGGCGTGGATGGCTACGGCGGTCTGCTCGAGATCGAGCGTGCTGTTGTCGATCACGTGAGGCTCGTAGGGACCGAGTTGGTTGAACTCTTCCCACAACTGCCGGATGGGCCCTTTGGCGGTGAGGGCCGGGTGCCCGGGTACACGTGGCCGGCGAGACGTGGCGCGGTCCAGAGCCAATCGGACTCGATGCACACTGACGGGTCGAATCGGACGGCAACCAATGGGGCCACGCTGGATTTCCCAGTTCCGGGTGGGCCGGTGATGATGAGGACCGCGGGTGGATCAGCTCGTCGGCTGGGCCCACTCAGCGGGTGGGCCAACTCCGCGGGTGGGCCAACTCAGCGGGTGGTCGGAAGCCAGGCAGGGCGTTGTGACTCATACGAGCCGATCTCGTCCACGTATCTGAGGGTGAGCCCGATGTCGTCCCAGCCGTTCACGAGTCGCTCCCGGGTGAACTCGTCGAGCGGAAAGGTGGTCTCGATACCGGCGGCCGGCGCCCCTACGGTCCCCGCGGCAACATCGACGGTGATCTCGAGGGACGGATCGGCGATGATGGCGTCGAGCAACTCCCGCCCCACCCGAGCGTCCACCTGTACCGGCACCAGACCCACTTTGGTGCAGTTGTTGCGGAAGATGTCGGCAAATTGCGGGGAGATCACCGCTTGAAACCCATAGTCCTGGAGCGCCCACACCGCGTGCTCCCGGGACGATCCGGTCCCGAAATTGGGCCCGGCGACCAACACCGTCGCTCCCGCGTAGTCCTCGTTATTCAGGACAAAGTGACGATCGTCACGCCACTCGGCGAAGAGCCCGGCCCCGAATCCTGTCCGTTCCACCCGCTTCAGCCAGTCGGACGGGATGATCTGGTCGGTGTCGACATCGGACCGGTCGAGCGGAACAGCCCGCCCGGTGACTACGGTAACTGCCTGCATCAGTGAAGCTCCTCGGGGGTAGCGAAGTGGCCGGCCACCGCGGTGGCGGCAGCCACGGCCGGGGACACCAGGTGGGTGCGACCGCCCCGGCCCTGGCGTCCCTCGAAGTTTCGGTTCGAGGTGGACGCCGCCCGTTCGCCCTGGGCCAACTTGTCGGGGTTCATGGCCAGGCACATGGAGCACCCGGGCTGACGCCATTCGAAGCCGGCGTCGATGAAGACGGCATCGAGGCCCTCCGACTCGGCCTGGAGCTTGACCCGGTGGGACCCGGGAACCACCAGGGCACGGAGACCTTCCCTTATGTTCCGGTGTCGAAGAACATCGGCCGCGGCACGCAGGTCTTCGATGCGCCCGTTGGTACATGAGCCTATAAAGACGGTATCGACTGACACGTCGCGGAGGGGGGTGCCGGCGGTGAGCCCCATGTACTCGAGGGCTCGCGCCGCCGCCTCGCGTTCGGTGGGATTGGCGAACGAATCGGGGTCGGGGATCGACGCGTCGATGCGGGCTACCTGGGCGGGATTGGTTCCCCAGGTGACATGCGGGGCCAACCCGGTGGCGTCGATGGTCACCTCTTTATCGAAGGCGGCATCGGCATCGGTGGAGAGCGTGCGCCAATCGGCGAGGGCCTCCTCCCACGCCGCCCCCTTGGGAGCGTGGTCCCGCCCGGCCAGGTAGGCAAACGTCGTCTCGTCCGGTGCGATCATCCCAGCCCGCGCACCTGCCTCAATGGACATGTTGCACACCGTCATGCGGCCCTCCATCGACAGCGCCCGGATAGCCGCACCCCGGTACTCGATGACGTGACCCATGCCGCCGGCGGTCCCGATCTCTCCGATGACGGCCAGCACCACGTCCTTGGCCGTCACCCCGGCCGGCAGGTCGCCGTCCACGGTGACCGACATGGTGGCCGGGCGCCTCTGGGCGAGGGTTTGGGTGGCCAGTACGTGCTCGACCTCACTGGTACCGATGCCGAAGGCCAAGGCCCCGAACGCACCGTGGGTCGAGGTGTGACTATCGCCACACACAATGGTCATTCCCGGTTGGGTCAGCCCCTGTTCGGGCCCGATGATGTGCACGATCCCCTGGTTGGCATCGCCCATCGGGTAGCAGGTGATCCCGAACTCATTGCAGTTGGTTCCGAGCACCGCCAATTGTTTGGCTGAGATGGGATCGGCCACCGGTTTGTCGATGTCGGTGGTGGGGACGTTGTGATCGGCGGTAGCGATGGTCAGATCAGGACGATGGACCCCACGGCCGGCCAAACGCAGCCCCTCGAATGCCTGAGGGGAGGTGACCTCGTGGATCAGGTGGAGGTCGATGAAGATGATGTCGGGCTCTTCGCCCACCCCGGCGTGCACGACGTGGCGGTCCCAGACCTTCTCCGAGAGGGTGCGTGGCGATTCGGGCATCAGTCAGTCACCGATCTTTACGATGTGGACCCGAAGGGTGCCACCGGGCGCGGCGTACTCAACGGTGTCCCCGGCGGCGTGGCCCATCATGGCCAAACCGAGGGGCGATCCGGGCGAAACCACGGTGACGTCCCCCTGTCGCTCCTCGATGGAGCCGACAAAAAAGGTCTGAGTATCGGCATCATCGTCGCCGTCATAGCGGAGGGTGACCACCGAGCCTTGGGCCACGGTGCCGTCCGAGGGAGCGACCTCGTCCACCACTTCAGCCTTCTTCAGCATGGCCTGCAGTTGACGGATCCGGGCTTCCATCTTCCCTTGGCTGTCCTTGGCCGCGTGGTAGTCGCCATTTTCCTTCAGGTCGCCGAGAGCCCGTGCCGCCTCGATGGCGCTGGCGATCTCTACCCGGCCGCGGGTCGTGAGGTCTTCGACTTCGGCATGAAGCCGCTCATAGGTGCTGCGGGTGAGCTGGGTGGCGGAGGTGTCACTCATGGGGTACCAGGCTAACGGGTTTGGGAAGAAGCCCCATCCGTGCCCGGGCCCGGGTTGGGCATCCACACTGGGCATCGCCGCCGGACCCATCGACTGTCGGAGAGACATGGTGGATGGCAATATCGTGGCCGAACACATCACGAACGAGGGGGGCCGACCAATGGCCGACATACAGGGCAGCTGGGACAAGAAGTACGAGGGCGTCGTCACCACGCTGGCGAAGAGCCTCGATGATGGAGGTGACGTCGGGGCATCGGTGGCGGTGATGGTGGGCGGCGAGCCGGTGGTCGATATCTGGGGAGGCTTCGTCGACGAGGCGAAGACCACCCCCTGGGAGGAGGACACCATCATCAACGTCTGGTCGACGACCAAGACGATGACCTTCCTCTGTGCCCTGATGCTGGCCGATCGGGGCGAACTCGACTTCCATGCCCCGGTGGCCACCTACTGGCCCGAGTTCGCGGCCGGCGGCAAGGAAGCCGTGGAGGTGCGCCACCTGATGGGTCATACCGCCGGCCTGGCCGGATGGACCGAGCCTCTCAAGCACGAGGACCTGGCCGACTGGGAAAAGTGCACCTCGATGCTGGCCGCCCAAGAACCCTGGTGGGAGCCGGGCACTGCATCCGGGTACCACGCGGTCACCCAGGGCTATCTCATCGGCGAGGTGGTTCGCCGAATCACCGGAGCGTCGATCGGCACCTGGTTTGCCGACGAGGTGGCCGGCCCCTTGGGTGCCGACTTCCATATCGGGCTGCCCGCCTCCGAGGACGGGCGGGTGGCACCGGTCATTGCCCCTCCACCGGTGGACCCAAAGGACCTGGGCGCATCCGACATCGCCTTGCGGACCTTTGGCAACCCGGTGCTGGATGCCACCGTGTCGCACAACGCCTGGTGGCGCCGGGCGGAGATCCCGGCGGCCAACGGGCAGGGCAACGCCCGATCGGTGGCAACCGTTCAGTCGATCATCTCCGGTGGCGGGGAGGCCCGGGGGGTCCGACTGCTGTCGGAGAAGGCATGTGACGCCATCTTTGAAGAACAGTCCTACGGCAAGGATCTGGTGCTCGGGATACCGATCCGGTTCGGAATGGGGTATGGATTGAGCACCGACATCATGCCGCTGGGCCCGCGGGCCTGTTACTGGGGCGGCTACGGCGGCTCGTTGATCATCATGGACCAACAAGCCCGCCTTACCGTGTCGTATGTGATGAATCGGATGGAGAGTGGGTTGGTGGGGGATCTGCGGGGAGCCAACATCGTGATGGCGGCGGTGATGGGCTTGGCCAACCACTGACGCCGGGAACCAGGGACGGTCACCAACTGTCCCGTGAGGTAGGGAGCCACAGGTATGCCGCTGCACGAACGCAATGCCATCCGGGACCGGGTCCACGAATCGCTCTTCGCCTCGGCGCAGCTTGCCCAGGCGCTGCCCAAGTACAAGATCCCCGAGCACGAGACGTTTCCCGATATCGCCTTCCAGGTCATCGAGGACGAGTTGCTGCTCGACGGCAATGCCCGTCAGAACCTGGCCACCTTTTGCCAGACGTGGGAGGAGAGCCAGGTTCACAAGCTCATGGACATGGCCATCGACAAGAACCTGATGGACAAGGACGAGTATCCCCAGTCAGCCGAACTCGAGCGGCGGTGTGTCCATATGTTGGCCGATCTGTGGAATGCTCCCGATGCCGCCAACACGGTGGGGACGTCCTCGCTCGGTTCGTCAGAAGCCTGCATGCTGGCCGGTCTGGCCGCCAAGTGGCGGTGGCGGGCCAAGCGCAAGGCTGAGGGGAAATCGACCGACACACCCAACATGGTGTGCGGCCCGGTGCAGGTGGTCTGGCATAAGTTCGCCCGGTACTGGGATATCGAGATGCGGGAAATTCCGATGTCCCCGGGCCGCTACTGCATGGATGCCGAGCAGATGCTCCCCTTGATCGACGAGAACACCATGCTGGTGGTGTCGACGTTCGGGGTCACCTACACCGGCACCTATGAGCCGGTACTCGAGCTATCCGAGGCGCTCGATCGCCTGCAGAGCCAAAAGGGATTCGACGTGGACATCCACGTGGACGGGGCCAGTGGCGCCTTTCTGGCCCCCTTCTGTGCTCCCGACGTGCAGTTCGACTTCCGGGTTCCTCGGGTGAAGTCGATCAGCACCTCGGGCCACAAATTCGGTCTCGCCCCCCTCGGGGTGGGATGGGTTATCTGGAGCGACAAGGCGGAGCTGCCCGAGGACCTGATCTTCCATGTCTCCTACCTGGGCGGCGACATGCCCGACTTTCAGATCAACTTCTCCCGGCCGGCCGGCCAGATCATCGCCCAGTACTACGACTTCATCCGATTGGGGCACAAGGGATATCAACGGGTCCACCAGGCCTGTTATGACACCGGCGCCTTCCTGGCCAAAGAGATCGCAAAACTCGGCCCGTTCGAGCTCCTGTGTGCCAGCGATCCGGCCACCGGCATCCCCGCGGTCACCTGGAGGATCAAAGAAGGGGAGGATCCCGGGTACACCCTCTTCGACCTGGCCGACCGGCTCCGGGTCCGGGGCTGGCAGGTGCCGGCCTATCCGCTCACCGGTTCGGCATCCGATGTGACGGTGCAGAGGATCCTGGTGCGTCAGGGTTTCGACCGCGATCTGGCCTCCATCCTGGTCGATGACTTTGCCGCCTCCGTGGCTCATTTCGACCAGCACCCGGTGTCGGTGGCGATGACATCCGAAGAGGCGGGCGGCTTCAACCACCTCTAGGGCCAGGTGGTGTTCGCCGACCGAGACAGGAGACGTGGCGGAAACCGAGGGATCTGGGTGGCACGGATGGCCACACGGATGGCCAGTCGGAGTGCTTGGATAGCACGGGTATGACTAGCGCCCCCGGCTCGGCCGGCGATCACGGGTCCCGATCGTTTTCCGCTCAGTTCGAACAGCAACAGAGCTCCCCGTTCCCCTGGAAGGCGGTGGTCAAACGCTCGATCTTGGTGACCATTGCCGGAGTGGCGCTGTATCTGGTCGCTCCCAGCGTCATCGCCGTCCTCCACTCGTGGCCGCGGTTGGCCACCCTGAACCCCATCTGGTTGGGTGTGGCCCTGGTGTCGCAGGGGGCGCACTTCGGGTGCACGTTCGCCCTCCAGCGGGTCGCGCTCCGAACCAAAGAGTGGTTCCCGGTCGTCACCGCCCAACTGGCCGGCAATGCCATCAGCCTCATCGTTCCGGGGGGAGCCGCCGCCGGCGCCGCCGTCCAGTTCAGGATGCTGGCTGCCAGTGGGATGGATGCCGCCGATGCGGCCGGAGGCCTCACCGCCTTCTCGCTCCTGGGCATCGCCGGCCTCCTGGCCCTCCCCGTTCTGGTGCTCCCGGTGGTCCTCTTCGGGGCCCCGGTCAGTTCGGGGCTGTACACCGCGGCCATTATCGGCGCCGTGGCGTTCGTGCTCTTCACCGGATTCGGGGCCTTGGTGATGGCCACCGACGCCCCGATCCGGTTGATGGGGTGGGTGGCGCAGAAGGTGCAAAATCGAATCCGTCGCCAGAGGAAGCCCATTTCGGGGCTCAGTCGCCGGCTCCTCGAACAACGCGATCTGGTCGTTGCCGTACTGGGCAAGCAATGGTGGCAGGCAACCCTGTTGTCGGCCGGACGGTTGGGGTTCGACTTCTTCTGTCTGTTGGCGGCGGTGCTGGCGGTGGGGAGCGATCCTTCGCTGGACCTGGTGCTCCTGGCCTATGCGGTGGCCGGTGTCATCGGTCTCATTCCCATTACCCCCGGAGGGCTCGGCATCGTCGAGGCCAGCCTGAGTGGCTTGTTGATCCTGGCCGGGCTGAATACCGGCGAAGCCGTGCTGGCCACGCTGACCTACCGGCTGGCGTCATACTGGATCCCGCTGGCGTCGGGCCCGGTCGCCTACACCCTCTTCAAGCGGCGGTATCGACAGGCGAAGCCGGCAGTCAGCTGAGGTCGACCACGCCGTGGTCCCGCAGGGTGCCCAACCGGCCACAACCCTCTTCGGTGACCAGCACCGCCAGTTGGTCGGGGTCGGTCGTGGTGGCCCAGGCCCGGCGACCGTCGACGGTGCGACAGGCCACCACCGCCCGCGACGGTGCCCCGTCGCGGGCGTAGGCGACCGAATAGGTCTCGACGGTGATTTCTCCGTCGGCGTCGGCGTCGGATGAGCACTGAGGCAGCTGGCCGACGGCGGCGGCCGGATTGGCCCATCGGAAACCGCCGGCCTCTTCGACAACGGTGGATTCCGGTAGGTCGACCTCGCCGAGGGTAGGCCCGGGCCCGGGTTGGGTGCCGTAGATGCCGATGCTGTGCTCGGTCATGAACCAACCGAGCCCGGAGACGAAGCCGAGCGATCCGGGATCGGCACGCAGCTTGGTGGCCATGGTGGCGATGGAGTGGGTGCCGCAGTTGTTGCCCGGCCCGCCGGCAAAGGTGTGACCTCCGGTGACCGTGAGCGGGCGGCCCGGGTCATTCACGGGCAGGCCGAGCTCCTGGGCGGCGATCTCCACCGCCGACGGGAAGCACGAGTAGAGATCGACATGGGCGATGGTGCCGATGTCGGTGCCCGCCAATGCCGTGGCTGACTTCCCGGCCAGCCGGATGGCCGGAGACGAGTGGAAGTCGGCCCGGTGGGAGAGGAACCAGTGGTCGTCGGCGTCTGCCCCCGCCAACGGGAAGACCCACCTGTCGCGGGGAACACCGGCGGCCTCGGCGGCCTCGGCCGAACAGAGGACGAGGGCGGCTCCCTGGTCCACCTGCAAGTTGGCCGTCAACAACTTGGTATAGGGATACGAGACCATCCGATTGGACTCACCGGGCGTAGCGATCTGCTCTGCGGTCTTGGGCTCGCGCAACCATGCATACGGATTGGACGATGCCACCTCGGAGCACTGCGCCCACAATCTGGCGATCCACTCCCGGTGCTCATCCAGGCCTCGGCCCGCCGCGGCCCGGAGAGCATTTTCGAACAGGGGGTAGACGTTGACGGGAAGATCGAGGCCCTGTTCCTCCTCGGCGTCGGTGGTGGCCCGCTGGCTGTTCCCGAACATGGTGGGTTTGACGGTGCCGGCGCCCTGCACGGTCCAGGGGAGCATGGGCCGGTCGGGATCGCGGCGGGCGGCCATCACCGAGTAGACGCAGTCCGCCCCGGCGATCACCGCCACATCGAGGTCGCCTCGCCCGATGTCCAGGGCGGTGCGATTGACCAGGTGCTGGGCGTTGTTGCCCCCGGTGGTGCTGAGTCTGAACTCGAGTGGGTCCATGCCCGTCTGTTCGGCCACCAGCTGGCCCGGGTTGATGTACTCCCAGCTCAGGGGGTTGAGAATCCGGAGGGACTGCACCCGTTCGAGTAACGCGCGCCCGACTCCGGCCGTTCCGCCGGGCTCCGCTCCCGAACAGTCCTCGGCCGCCGACAGGACCGCTCGGGCCATCAGCTCCACCGGCTCGGGGCGCGCCGCCACCTCGACCCCGCCGGGATCGGGCCGGTTGGTGACCTGCCCGGTGCCCACGATGACAGGTGTCCTGGGGTCGATGACCATCAGAATTGGCAGCGTACATCGACGGAGCTCGGCCCGATTCCCCGTCACTACACTCGTTGTATGCGAATTGCTGTCGGTTCGGACCACGCCGGCTTCGACCTCAAATCGGCATTGGCCGAGCATCTGGCGGCCGGCGGCCACGAGGTCGTCGACCTGGGCACCGATTCGCCCGATGTCTCCGTGGACTATCCGGTCTTCGGGCTTGCCGTGGCCCGGGCGGTGGCCGGCGGCCAGGCCGACCGCGGTCTTTGTGTCTGCGGGACCGGCATCGGCATCGGTATTGCCGCCAATAAGGTGGATGGGGTGCGGGCCGCTTTGGTTCATGACGTGACCACCGCCAGCTTGGCCCGACGCCACAATGACGCCAATGTGGTCTGCTTGGGTGGAAGGATCACCGGACTGGCCGAAGCCACTGATGCCGTCGACACGTTCTTCACCACCGCCTATGAAGGTGGTCGTCATCAGAAGCGGCTGGATGAGATCTCGCAGTACGAATCCTCCCGGACCGATCCCGCCGAGACCACGGTGGGCGGCACGGGAGACGATCACGAAAGGCAGCAACCGTCATCATGAACCCTTCCTTTGCCGCTTCCCCGTTCGATTCCTGGTTGGGCGACGATCCCGAGATTGCCTCCCTGCTCACCCGGGAGGCCGAGCGTCAATCGACCACCCTCCAGCTCATCGCCTCGGAGAACTTCACGTCACCGGCCGTGTTGGCCGCCTCCGGCTCGGTCCTGACCAACAAGTACGCCGAGGGCTATCCCGGTCGCCGGTACTACGGAGGCAACCAGATCATCGATGAGGTCGAGGACCTGGCCCGAGAGCGGGCCAAGTCACTCTTCGGTGCCGACCATGCCAACGTGCAGCCTCATGCCGGGGCCAATGCCAATCTGGCTGTCTACCAAGCCCTACTCGAGCCCGGGGACACCATTTTGGCCATGCGCCTCGACCATGGTGGCCATCTCACCCACGGCTCCCCGGCCAGCATCACCTCCAAGGTCTGGCGCTTCGTCTCCTATGGCGTGTCGCCGGCCACCGGCGACGCCGACAAGCCAGGTGAGATCATCGACTTCGACCAGGTGGCGGACGTGGCCCGCCGGGAGCGACCGAAACTCATCGTGGCCGGCTCCACCGCCTATTCACGGATCATCGACCCGATGCCCTTTCGGGAGATCGCCGACTCGGTCGGGGCGTTGTTCATGTTTGACGCCGCCCATCCCGCCGGCCTGATCGCCGGCAAGGTGCATCCTTCGCCGGTGGGTGTGGCCGACGTGGTCACCTTCACCACCCACAAGACTCTCCGCGGCCCCCGGGGAGGGGCCATTGTGTGCAATGCCGAGTTCGCCAAGGCCATCGACAGCGCGGTGTTCCCCGGCCTACAAGGTGGTCCACTCGAGCACATCATTGCGGCCAAGGCGGTGGCGTTCGCCGAGGCGGCCCGCCCGGAATTCCACACCTATGCCGCCAACGTGGTGGCCAACGCCGCTGCGCTCGGCCGGTCGTTGACCAAAGAGGGGTTCCGGATGGTGTCGGGTGGCACCGAGAACCACCAGGTATTGCTCGATCTCCGGGCGTTCGACGAGGAACTGACCGGAAAGGTGGCCCAGGAGACCCTCGACCGGGCCGGCCTCACCTGTAACCGGAACACCATCCCCGACGATCCCCGGTCTCCCTTCGTGACGTCGGGTCTGCGCTTGGGATCGGCGGCGCTGACCACCACGGGGATGGGAGAAGCAGAGATGCAGCTCGTCGGCGAACTGATCAGCCGCACCCTGCGATCCCGCCAGGATGATGCTGAGCTGGGTGCCATACGCGCCGAGGTGCGCGAGTTGTGCAGCGGCTTCCCGCCGTATCCCACCTTGGTCACCACGTGACCGGACGGGAGTCGACGGGCGCGTGAGCCCGAGTGTGCCGCTCAACTGGTACGGAATTCTGCTGATCGTCGCGGCGGTGTCGGCCTGGGTGCTCACGTTTCCCACCCGTCATATCGCCGCACGGGTCGGCTACGTGGCCCAGCCGGACGAACGGAAGATCCACCAGCGGGTGACCCCTCAAGCCGGAGGGGTGGCCATGTTCCTGGCCATGTTGGTGACAGTGGCGGTGGCGGCGTCGATCCCGGCGTTGGATTCGTTGTTCCAGGGCTCCTCCGAGCCGCTGGGTCTGGTGCTGGGGGCCGCAGCCATCTTCGTGGTGGGGGTGATCGACGACATCCGGGACATGTCGGCACCGTCCAAGATGGCCGGCCAGGTCCTGGCGGCGATGATCCTGTACTTCTTGGGGGTGACCTGGTTCCAGTTCAAAGTGCCGCTGGCCGGATTTGTCGTGCTGGGTTCGGACTACACGCCGTTACTCACCGCATTGTGGGTGATCGCCATCACCAACGCGGTGAATCTGATCGACGGCCTGGATGGACTTGCCGCCGGGGTGGTGGCCATCGCCTCGGGGGCATTGGCCGTCTACGGGCTCCATCTTCAGGCCGTCGGGAATCTTCCGGCAGACAACATCGGGCCGCTGGTGGCGGTGATTACCTGCGGAATCTGCCTGGGCTTTCTTCCCCACAATTTCTACCCGGCCAAGATCTTCATGGGTGACGCCGGAGCACTGCTCCTCGGCCTGCTCATGGCGGCGTCCACCATGCTCATTGGGGGACGTGCGGCCGGCGACGTCCGCAGTGGTCAGACCTATTTCTTCTTCGCGCCCCTGTTCATCCCGTTTTTCATCCTCGGGGTGCCGTTCTTCGACATGGCCTTCGCCTTTGTGCGCCGGACGGCCAACCGGACAGGGTTCGCCACGCCCGACAAGAATCATCTCCATCACCGACTGCTCCGGCTGGGCCATGGGCACCGGCGCAGCGTGCTCATCCTGTGGGCGTGGACGGCCGTGCTGTCGGGGTTCATCCTGTTCCCGCTCTATGTCTCGAGCGTCAATGCGGTCATCCCGTTCGGGGTGGCGGCTCTCGGTGTGCTGTTGTTCGCCACCTTCCACCCGGGGCTGCGCGGCCGTGATGCCGAGGCCGACGGCCCGGTCGGCGACGAGCCGGCTGGGACGGGCGACGTGGCGGACAACGCTACTGACCAGGGAATTGATGCGACCCATCCTCTGCTTCCGGTCGACGTGGAGGTGACCCGTCACTAGGGGTGAGCGCTTCCGGACCCGCGTTTTGCTGACGGCGGTCGCGAAGTGCGATGATATCGCCCGTGAATTGCAGGCCTCTTGCCTCCGTTGGGGCCACCCATCCGATGTCCGCCTTCGACGGCGGCGTTGGACGACGGTTTCGGTGATTTCGGGACACTCTGTTGAAGCACTACCTCTCCACACCTTCTGACGCGACACGACCCGATCATGGCGGACAATTCCCCACTTCCCAAGCCGGATCAGACGGCTGCACCGGCGCCCGCGGTGGATTCCGTGGAGCGTTCTGCGCCCGGAATCATCGACTTCCTGACCATGGGCGTGGCCAGCGCTCTGTGCCTGGTTCTGGCCGGGGGCATCGGAGTGGCGATCGACGCGGTGGCGCACAGCACTCCGCTCTGGACGTTCGTCGGCCTGGGATTCGGAGTGGTGGCGGCGGTATTGGTCACGGTGTCGCTGGTCCGGAAGAATTTGTAGGTGTGATGCCCCGATACCGAGTCATCATCAGCGAAGGGCAGGCGAGCTAAGTGTCCGCCCGGTTCTCGTTGCCCGATATTCCGGCTGTCTCGCGCCGAACGGTGACAGCCGCCCTCATTATCGGGGTGGCGGGGCTGGTGGGGTGCATCTCGTTCGGCAAACCGATGGTCGGGGTGGGTGCCTGTATCGGATTGGCCTTCGGCACGCTCAACTTCCGGTTGGTCGGTGCGTCGGTGATCAAGGTGGGGAAGCGTGAGGACGAGAACAAGCGCCGTCCCCTGGCCCTCAATACCCTGTCCCGGCTCGGGATCATCTCCGTCGTCACCGTGGGGTTGTTGCTGATCTCTTTCCAACTTGGGTTCGGCGTGCTGGTCGGATTGGCAGTCTTTCAGTTGGTGCTCCTGGCCAACGTGGCCCGGTCGATGATGAAGTTCGGCCCAGAGGGCGATGGCCTCGATATCGATGTCCTCGACGGCGCCGAGCCATCCGACGACCGACCCGGAGGTGCCTGAACCGATGAGCCTGGGTCAAAGCCTGATGGGTATCCACGGGTTGGTTGCCGACATCTCGGTCGGCGATCACGTCACCCAACGGGTGTTGGGCCAAACGATCGACGCCGACCTGTTGTGGTCGACGATCGCCGCCGGCATCGTCACCATCGCCCTCGGGCTGATGGTGCGCAGGCGGGCCACGGCCGGTGTCCCGGGCAAGTTTCAACTCGCCTGGGAGATGGTGGTCACCTCCACCCAAAACCAGGTCGAGACCTCCATCGGGCCACGCGGCGCCCGTATCGTGCCGTTGGCCGTCACCCTGTTCGTGTTCATTCTGATCTGCAACTTCTTTACCATCATCGGCCTCGGGGCTACCTATGATGTGCTGCTTCCGCCCGCCGCCGATATCAATCTGCCGCTGGCGCTGGCCTTGTTCGTGATCGTGTTGGTCCACATCTCTTCGATCAAGTCCCGGGGCATCGTGGGCTACGTGAAGCACTATGTGGCCCAGCCGTTCCCGATCTTCCTCTTTCCGTTCAACTTCTTCATCAACCTGGTCGAGGAGTTGGCCAAGCCGGTCACCCTGGCCCTTCGACTCTTCGGCAACTTGCTGTCCGGAGGGCTGATGCTCGCCCTGCTGGCGTTCCTCGTCCAGTGGAAACTCGGGGTCATACCGGTCGGTGGCGTGCTCTTCGTCGTGTTCGACCCGGTCTGGAAGATCTTCGACCTGGCCATCGGGGTCATTCAGGCATTTATCTTCGCCCTGTTGACCATCCTCTATTTCGACACCGCCATGAGTAACGACCACTAGCCGGTCAGGTCCGCACCACAACGTTCGTTCCACCCACCGATCGCTGTACTGATCACAACCCAAAGGAGAAGCACCAATGGCAGACCCAACGATGGCGGAGGCAGTAAAGCTCGCCGGCGCCATGATCGGCGGTGGCATTGCACTGGGTGGAGGCGCCGTCGGCGCTGCCATCGGTGACGGCCTGGCCGGTAGCCAGACGATCGCCGGGGTGGCCCGTCAGCCCGAGGCCCAGAGCCGGCTGTTCACCATCATGTTCTTGACGGTAGGCCTGGTTGAAGCCATGTACTTCATCAACTTGGCTTTCACCGCGCTGTTCGTCTTCTCGCTGTACAAGAAGTAGGTCAGTGACATTGGCAGGCCGTGTTCCGGCCCCTGCCGTGGGCGCCGGCAACGGCCCGCGGTACGGAGGCGGTAGCGACCCCTCGTTGAAACAAGGTTGACAGGATATGCCCATCGCCACCAGTAACTTCCTGGTTCCCAACTTCACGCTGGTCTTCGAGTTGATCGCTTTTCTGATCGTGCTCGGGGTCATCGGCTGGCAGGTGCTGCCCTTCCTCAACAAGGCCCTGACCGAGCGTCAGGACCAGATTCGTGGGGAGCTCGAAGCCGCCGACAAGGCCAAGGCTGACGCCGAAGACGCTGATGCCGAACGCCGGAGCGAGTTGGAGGAGGCGCGCCGTCATGCCCGCGAGATCGTGGCCCAGGCCAACTCCACTGCCGACCAGGTCGCCTCCAGCGCGCAGACCCGGGCTCAGGCGGAGTACGAGCGGATCGTGCAATCGGCCGACGTCAAGATCGCCGCGGCCCGCCAGACCGCGGTCCACGAGGTCACCGCCAGGGTGGGCGAGGTGGTGTTGGCCGCGGCCGAACGAGTGATCGGCCGGGAGATTCAGGCCGCCGATCATCAAGACCTCATCAACGAGGCCGTGGCGGCCATCTCCGCCGAAGCCGAGTCCGGCACCACCGCGGATTCCTCCGGGGTCGCTCGGTGAACCCTGCTCTCCAGGGCTACCTGGCCGCCGTCAGTGAAGACGTGGCCGCTGATTCCGCTCTCGACGAGGCGGCCGCCGAGTTGTCGGCTGTTGCTTCCTTCGTCGACGGCAGCAATGAGCTCACTCTGGCCATCGATGACGGATCGGTGCCGGTCAATGCGCGCCGTGCCGTTCTCGACGACCTCCTCGACGGCAAGGTGCGTCCCGACGTACGGCGCTTGGTGAACCGGGCGGTGACGGTCATCTCCGCCTCGGAGGTGACGGCGGGCCTGCACTGGCTGGCCCACCAGATGACGGTGGCCGCCTCGCGCTCCGCCGACGGAGGGGTGGATGAGAATCCTCCGCTGTTGGGTCGACTGGCATCCCGCAACCGGGTGGCCGGCTATGCCGCCGCCGTGTTCGAAATGGCGGAGACCGAGGAGATCGAGGAGGTCGAGGACCAGCTGTTCCGTTTCGCCCGCACCGTCGAGTCGAACCAGGTACTGCGGGTGGCCCTGGGCGACCGCGACCTACCGGTAGCCCTCCGTCAGGAGGTGGTGAGTGACCTCCTCGCCGACAAGGTGAACCAGGCCACCGCGCGCCTGGCCGCCTATGCCGTCAGGGGTGGGCGGGCCCGCGACATCGTCGGAACTCTCGACGCGTTGGTGGCGGCCGCGGCCCGGGCCCGGGGATGGCGGGTGGCCCGGGTGGTATCGGCCAATGAGATGGACGATGATCAGCGCCGCGGATTGGGTGACGCGCTGGCCCGATTGACCGGTTCGCCTGTCGACTTGCAGGTGACCATCGATCCAACACTGCTGGGTGGGGTGGTGGTGCAGGTCGGCGACCTTCTGGTCGATGGCAGCGCCCGTCATCGCTTGGACCAATTGCAGGAGCACCTCCTCGGATTCGAGGCGGCCTACGAAGTTCCACAAGGAAGGGAAACAGCCGATGGCTGAGTTGACCATCAACGCCGACGAGATTACCGCTGCACTGCGGCGGCACGTCGAGAACTACACCCCTGAGGTCGATACCGAGCAGGTGGGTCGGGTTGTCGAGGTCGGTGACGGGATTGCCCGGATCACCGGTCTTCCCGGAGCCGCGGTGAACGAGATCCTCGAATTCGCCGACGGCACCGAAGGCCTCGCCCTGAACCTGGACGAAGAGACCATCGGTGCGGTGATCCTGGGTGAGGACACCGGCCTCGAAGAAGAGCAGCTGGTCAAAGCCACCGGTCGGATCCTTTCGGTACGGGTCGGCGATGCTCTCCTCGGACGGGTGGTCAACGCGCTGGGTGAGCCCATCGACGGCAAAGGCCCCATTGCCTCCGATCAGACCAGGCGACTCGAGGTGCAGGCCCCCGGCATTGTGCGCCGCCAGCCGGTGAACGAGCCGTTGCAGACGGGCATCAAGGCCATCGACTCCATGACCCCCATCGGTCGTGGGCAACGCGAGCTGATCATCGGCGACCGCAAGACGGGCAAGACGACCGTCGCCGTCGACACCATTCTGAACCAGCGTGGCCTGGGCGTGAAGTGCATCTACGTGGCCATCGGGCAGAAGGCCGCATCGGTGGCCCAGACGGTGGCGACCTTCGAGCGCTACGGGGCCCTCGAATACACGGTGGTGGTACTGGCGGGTGCCGGCGATCCGGCGCCGTTCAAGTATCTGGCTCCCTATTCCGGATGCGCCATGGGCCAGCACTGGATGGAGAACGGCGAACACGCGCTCATCGTCTACGACGACCTGTCCAAGCAAGCCGAGGCCTATCGCCAGATGTCGCTTCTGCTCCGGCGTCCGCCCGGTCGTGAGGCCTACCCGGGTGACGTGTTCTATCTGCACAGCCGGCTGCTCGAGCGGGCGGCCAAGCTGTCGGACGCCGAGGGTGGAGGTTCGCTCACCGCTCTGCCCATCATCGAGACCAAGGCCGGCGATGTCTCCGCCTACATCCCCACCAACGTGATCTCCATCACCGACGGCCAGGTGTTCCTCGAGAGCGAGCTCTTCTACGCCGGCATCCGTCCCGCCATCAATGTCGGGGTATCGGTCAGCCGGGTGGGGAGCGCGGCGCAGATCAAGGCCATGAAGGCAGTGGCCGGCACCCTGAAGATCGATCTGGCCCAGTTCCGCGAGCTCGAGGCGTTCGCCACGTTCGGCTCCGAGCTGGACAAGGTGTCCCAGGCCCAGTTGGACCGTGGCTACCGACTTACCGAACTCCTGAAGCAGGGGTTGAACTCCCCGGTGCCGGCGGAAGAGCAGGTGCTGGTGATCTTCGCCGGCTCCAACGGCTACGTGGACGAGATCCCCGTCCCCGAGGTGCAGCGGTACGAATCCGAGTTGCGCGGCTTCTTCCGGGCCAGCCACGCCGACCTCCTCGACACCATCCGCACCTCGGGCAAGCTCCCCGAGGGAGATGCGATGGAAAAGGCGCTGCGGACCTTCAACGACGGCTTCGACACCGGCAAGGGCGACTGATCCATGGCCGGCGGTCAGGAGCGCATCCTCCGACGACGGATCAAGAGTATCCAGTCGACCAAGAAGATCACCAAGGCGATGGAACTCATCGCCGCGTCCCAGATCGTCCGTGCCCAAGGTCGCATTGTCGCCGCGCGCCCCTACGAGGAGGGCATGGCCCGCATTGTCCTCGAGGCGGCCACCGGTGATCCTGTGGCGGCCGGCAATCTGCTCGGGACGCCCGAGAAGATCGAAAAAGTGGCGGTGTTGTCGGTGGTCGCCGACCGGGGATTGTGCGGTGGGTACAACACATCGGTCTTCCGAGCCACCGAGCGACACCTGAGCGCGGCCACTGCCGACAACATCGAGTACCGGTTGTTCACGGTGGGCAAGAAAGCGCAGGGCTACTTCCGTTTCCGGCGCCAGCCCGTGGAGCAGTCATTCATCGGCATGAGCGAGCGCCCCACGTTCGAAGATGCTCGAGCCGTGGCCGCCGCGGTGCTCACCCCGTTCGTGAACGGAGAGGTCGATCAAGTGATGATCGTCTCCACCCGGTTCCTCTCCGCTGGGTCCCAGAGCGTGGATGTGAAACAACTCCTGCCCCTGGTCGACCCCCGCCAGGGATCCGATTCGGTCACCGAGCACGGGGATGGCGCCAGCGCCGCGGGGTCGGCCCGCAACGATGACGGCGACGATCGATCGGGGTACACGGAATTCGAGCCCGACGCCGCCGAGCTCCTCGAGACGCTGGTACCGCGGGCGGCCGAGACCGCCATCTTCGCCGCCCTCCTCGAAGCCTCGGCATCGGAGCTGACCGCTCGGCAGCGGGCGATGGCCGCCGCCACCGATAACGCCGAGGAACTGGTCAAGAAGTACTCGCGGATCATGAACCGGGCCCGCCAGGACACCATCACCACCGAGATCATGGAGATCGTCAGCGGCGCCGAGGCGCTGCGGGCCGGCGCCGACGAGGACGAGGGCGGTCTGGTCATCGAGGCCAGAGTCTGACCATGCCCACTTACTTTTGCCACCACTACACCAAGGGAGCCGAACGCTCATGACTACCACCGCACCCGAACCCACCAAGGCCAACACCCTGCAGTCCGGCCGGGTGGTGGCCATCGCCGGCCCCGTTATCGACGTGGAGTTCCCGCCTCACGCCCTCCCCGAGATCAACCACGCCCTCGAGGTGGACATCGAGCTCGAAGGGAAGAAAGAGGTGGTCACAGCAGAGGTCGCTCAACAGATCGGCGGTGGCCGGGTCCGGTGCATCTGCCTGAAGGCCACCGACGGCATGACCCGTGGCGCCGAAGTGCGAAACCTGGGCCGCGGCTTGCAGGTTCCGGTGGGCGACGCCGTCCTCGGTCACGTCTTCAATGTGTTGGGTGAGCCGTTGGACACCGACTCCATCGGCGAGGTCGAGGAGTATTGGGAGATCCACCGCCCGGCCCCCGACTTTGACGCCCTCGAGCCCCGGGCGCTCATGTTCGAAACCGGCATCAAGGTCATCGACCTCCTCGAGCCCTATGTGCAGGGTGGCAAAATCGGCCTGTTCGGCGGGGCGGGGGTGGGCAAGACGGTCCTCATCCAGGAGATGATCAACCGGGTGGCCATCAACCACGGCGGTGTGTCGGTGTTCGCCGGCGTTGGCGAGCGGACCCGTGAGGGTACCGACCTGTGGATCGAGATGCAGGAGTCAGGCGTCATCGAGAAGGCCGCCCTGGTCTACGGGCAGATGGACGAGCCGCCCGGCGTCCGGCTGCGGGTCGCCCTGGCTGCTCTCACTATGGCCGAGTACTTCCGGGACGTGAAGAACCAGGACGTGTTGTTGTTCGTGGACAACATCTTCCGCTTCGTCCAGGCCGGCTCCGAGGTGTCCACCCTGTTGGGCCGGATGCCGTCGGCCGTGGGGTACCAGCCCACCCTGGCTGACGAGATGGGCCAACTCCAGGAGCGGATCACCTCGACCCGAGGTCGGTCGATCACCTCACTGCAAGCCGTGTACGTGCCGGCGGACGACTACACCGACCCGGCGCCGTTCACGACCTTCACCCACCTCGATGCCACCACCGAGCTCTCCCGCGACATCGCCTCGCTCGGTATCTATCCGGCCGTGGACCCGCTGTCGTCGACGTCGAACATCCTGGCCCCTGAAATCGTGGGTGACCGTCACTACAACGTGGCCCGCCGCGTCCAGGGCGTGTTGCAGCGGTACAAGGAGCTGCAGGACATCATCGCCATCCTGGGCCTCGACGAACTGTCCGAAGAGGACCGGGAGACGGTGTACCGGGCCCGGAAGATCCAGCGGTTCCTGTCCCAGCCCTTCAACGTCGGCGAGGTGTTCACCGGCCTGAAGGGCGTGACGGTTCCCGTGCAGGAGACGGTGGAGTCGTTTGAAGCCCTGGTCAATGGCGAGCTCGACGAAGTGCCCGAGCAGGCGTTCCTCAACGTCGGTGGAGCCGAGTCGGTGCTGGCCAAAGCCCACTCCCTGGCCAAAGAGTGAACGGACAGGTCCTGACTGATGGCTGACAACAGTGTCTTCACCGCCGAGTTGGTGACTCCCGAACGGGTCCTGGTCAGTGGCCCGGCCGCCCAGGTCATCCTCAGGACGGCCGACGGCGACATCACCTTCCTCGGGGGCCACACCCCGCTGGTGGGTGCGGTGGAGCCCGGGGTGGTCCGGGTGGTGAGTGAGGACGGCGAGGAACAGCGGGTGGCGGTGCACGGAGGGTTCGTGCAGGTGGAGCTGAACCTGGGGGACGATTCCGGCAGCGATGCCCCTGCCCCTTCGTCGTCGACCTCGGGTCGGACCCGGGTCACCGTGTTGGCCGGCATCGCCGAGCTGGCCGATGAGATCGACACCGAACGGGCCCGGGTGGCCCACGATGCCGCCGAGGCACGGGTCGCAGAGTTGGAGGCCAGCGGTCGTACCGCCGGCTCGGGATCACCTGCCTCGGCGTCCGGGGAAGGTGACCTACCCGACCCCGACCTGGTCGAAGCCGAAGCTGCCCTGCGGCGGGCCGAGGTCCGGCTGGAGGCGGCCGGCGTCACCGCCGGGGCGGGGTCCTAGCCACCAGGGTTTCTCTGAAAGCCGTGGGCGTCCGTCGGGACGCCGCGCCGCCTGGTTTGCCGCTCAGGTGAATTCGATGGCGCTGTACTCGCTCAGCTTGTGCAGCGGGTGGCGTGCATCGATGAGCCGTACGGTTCCCGACTTGGACCGCATCACCAGTGACTGGGTGCTCGCCCCGAACTGGTCGTAACGGACCCCACTGAGGAGCTCACCGTCGGTGATCCCGGTGGCGGCGAAGAAGCAGTTGTCCCCCCGGACCAGATCGTCGGTGGTGAGCACCGCTCCGAGGTCGTAGCCGGCGTCCACCGCCGCGCTCCGCTCGACCTCGTCCCGGGGCCACAGGCGCCCCTGGATCTCCCCACCCATCGACTTCAAGGCGGCGGCAGCAATCACGCCCTCGGGCGTACCGCCGATCCCGAACAGGATGTCCACTCCGGTGTCGGGCCAGGCGGTGGCTATGGCTCCGGCCACATCGCCGTCGGTGATCAAGCGGATCCGGGCGCCGGCCTCGCGGACCTTGCTGATCAGATCAGCGTGGCGCGGACGTTCGAGGATGACGGCCGTGAGATCCCTCACCGATGTCCCTTTGGCCTTGGCCACCGATCGCAGGTTTTCACCAACCGAGGCGGTGATGTCGATGGCACCCACCGCCGACGGGCCCACTGCCAGCTTTTCCATGTAGACGCATGGTCCCGGGTCGAACATCGTCCCCCGTTCGGAAGCCGCGATCACCGCCAATGCACCTCCCCGTCCCAGAGCCGTCGGAGTCGTCCCGTCGATGGGGTCGACGGCGATGTCGGTTTTTGGCGGCGATCCGTCCCCGATGCGCTCACCGTTGAAGAGCATGGGGGCATTGTCCTTCTCGCCTTCGCCGATGATCACCACGCCGTCCATGGCGATACTCGAGAGCACGATGCGCATGGCATTGACGGCGGCGCCGTCGGCCCCTTCCTTGTCGCCTCGTCCCATCCATCGGGATGCGGCCATGGCCGCAGCCTCGGTGACTCGGACCAGTTCCATGGCCAGGTTGCGATCGGGGGCTTGCGAAGAGGTAGTCACGGGTGATGACGCTACCTCCTGCCGCCGGGATGGGCGGTCACCGGACCCGGTGACAAAGAGTGGCCTTGGGACCACACCGGAGAGCAATCATTCGGTCAGGCCGCACCCACGCGCCATACTGGCCGGGTGGATCGTTTTTCTGTTACTGCCAATGGCCCGTTGTCGGGGACGGTCAGGGCCGGTGGGGCCAAGAATTCGGTGCTCAAGCTGATGGCCGCCTGCCTGTTGGCCGAAGGCCGGCACGTGCTCACCAACGTGCCGCGTATCTCCGACGTGGGCACCATGGGCGAGGTGCTCGGGGCCATGGGGGTGGTGGTGGAGCGGGGTGAGGCGCCCGACGAGTTGGTGGTGACGACGCCCGGTGACCTGATGCCGGAGGCGCCCTATCACCTGGTGGAAAAGATGCGGGCTTCGGTGGTGGTGCTCGGGCCGCTGTTGGCCCGTTGTGGGCGGGCCAAAGTATCGATGCCGGGCGGGGACGATTTCGGGCCCCGGCCCATCGACATGCACCTCCGGGCTCTCGAGTCGTTGGGTGCCACCTTCAAGTCGGCCCACGGCTATATCGAGGGAACCGTCGAATCCACTGTGGCGTCGGTGCCTCGGCTCGTCGGCAACAAGGTGGTGCTCGAGTACCCCAGCCACACCGGCACCGACAACGTGCTGATGGCCTCGGTGCTGGCCAAGGGCACCACGGTCATCGAGAATGCCGCCCGCGAACCCGAAGTGCTGGACTTGGCGGAATTCCTCAATGCCATGGGAGCCAACATCACCGGGGCAGGATCGTCGCGGATCGAGGTGGAAGGGGTTGAGCGGCTCCACCCGGCCCGTCATGCCGTTATCCCCGACCGGTTGGTGGTGGCCACCATTCTGGTGGCCACCGGCCTGGCCGGGGGAGAGGTGGTGGTCGAGGACGGCCGGCCCGACCACATGGACATGCTGTTGCGAAAACTCACCGCCACCGGAATCGAGATCAGCCGAGAGCCCGGGGGGCTGCGGGCGGCCCGCGATCCGTCGCGCCGACTGCATTCGGTGGACGTGGCCACGTTGCCGTATCCGGGAGTGGCCACCGACTACAAGCCGCTGCTTGTTACCATGTTGACGGTGGCCGAAGGGGTGGGCATCGTCACCGAAAACCTCTTCTTCGGGCGGTTCCGCTATGTCGACGAGCTGAAGCGGATGGGTGCTGATATCCGGACCGAGGGACATCATGCAGTGGTGCGGGGGGTGGAACGCCTGTCGAGTGCTCAGGTTCGGGCCCTCGATGTCCGGGCCGGCGCCGCGTTGGTGCTGGCCGGTCTTGTCGCCGATGGCGAAACAGTGGTGGCGGACGCCCACCACGTGGACCGGGGCTATGAGGACCTGGCCGGGAAGTTGGCGTCTCTCGGTGCCAAGGTCATCCGAATCTGATCGCCGCTCAATCCCCGTATACGCTCATCACCTCATGTCGCCCGCAGACCGCCACGACCCGACCTCGCTCTTCGAAGCGGCTCATGCCGGTGACCGGGTGTCCCTGGCCCGACTCCTCTCCTTGGTGGAACGCGGAGGCGCTCCCTCCCGGGTGACCGCCGCCCTCGCCTATCAGGCGAAACTCACCGCGTACACAGTGGGCATCACCGGGGCTCCGGGGGCCGGGAAATCGACGCTCGCCGATCGGCTGATCGCCATCGCCCGGGCCAGTGGTCAGGTCGGGGTGCTGGCCATCGATCCCTCCTCGCCGTTTTCGGGAGGAGCAATTCTGGGTGACCGGGTCCGCATGCAGAACCATGCTCTCGACGAAGGGGTGTTCATCCGGTCGATGGCCACTCGTGGCCAACTGGGGGGACTGGCCGTGGCGGTTCCCGACGCGGTGCGGGTGCTGTCGGCCGCCGGATTTCCCATGGTCCTCATCGAGACGGTGGGGGTGGGACAACAGGAGGTGGCGGTGGCGTCGGCCGCCGATACCACGGTGGTGGTGGTCAACCCCGGGTGGGGCGACTCCATTCAGGCCAACAAAGCCGGATTGATGGAGATCGCCGATCTGTTCGTCATCAACAAGGCGGACCGCCCCGGCGCCCGGGATACCCGGCGCGATCTCGAGCAGATGCTCGACCTCACCGACCTCACCGACCTGGACGGTTGGCGGCCGCCAGTGGTGGAGACGGTGGCGTCCACCGGAGATGGTTGTGACCAGTTGTGGGATGCCGTCGGCCAACACCGGGACTACCTGACCGAGCGGGGCCTGCTCGGCGAGCGGAGGCGCCAGCGCCTGGAGCGGGAGTTCCGCCAGATACTGGTGGCCCGGGTGGAGCAGAGGATCGACAGCAGCCAGTCCGGCGAGGTGCTGGCCGAAGTGACCAACGCGCTGGCTGCCGGCGATATCGATCCCTACGAGGCCGCCGATCGGATGCTGACCGACATCGCCAACCACGACCCACGGACCGATGACGACCCTTCCACCTGATGAACGTAGGGTGCCGAATGTTTCGATGCCGGTCCGGTAGCGTTCCGGTGTGTGACCACCGACCCACTGGTAGAGACGGCGTCTCTGCCCAAGCTGGCGTTGGTGCCCACACCCATTGGCTGCCCGCTCCTGCCACCGGAAGAGGATCCCGGCTGGTTCCGGCGGGCTGTCTTCTACGAGGTGTTCATCCGGGGGTTTTTCGACGCCAACGATGACGGGACCGGGGACATTCCCGGGTTGATTGCCAAGCTCGATTATCTCCAGTGGCTGGGCGTCGACTGCCTGTGGTTGCTGCCGTTCTACGCCTCCCCCCTTCGCGACGGCGGCTATGACATCAGTGACTTCTACTCGGTCCACCCCGACTACGGCACCGTCGAGGATCTGCAGAAACTCCTGAGCGAGGCCCACGCCCGGGGCATTCGGGTCATCGCCGACCTGGTTATCAACCACACCAGCGACCAGCACCCCTGGTTCCTCGAGTCACGCCAGGACCGGACCAACCCCAAGGCCGACTGGTACGTATGGAACGACGACGATCAGCGATGGCCCGAGGCCCGGGTGGTCTTTGTCGATGTGGAACGTTCCAACTGGGCGTTCGATCAGCCCCGCGAGCAGTTCTACTGGCACCGGTTCTACGGCCACCAGCCCGACCTCAACTACGCCAACCCCGAGGTGGCCGACGCCATGTTGGACGTGGTCAGGTTCTGGCTCGATCTCGGACTCGACGGGTTCCGTCTCGACGCAGTCCCGTTCCTGTTCCAACGGGACGGGACGTCGGGGGAGAACCTCCCCGAGACCCATGCCTTCATCCGCCGGGTACGCGCCGAGCTCGAAGCGAACTACCCGGGCCGGATCCTTCTGGCCGAAGCCAATGGGTGGCCCGTCGACGTGGCCGACTATTTCGGAGACGGTGACGAGTGTCACCTCTGCTTCCACTTTCCGTTGATGCCCCGGCTCTTTATGGCGGTGCGACGCGAGCAGCGCTATCCGATCACGGAAATTCTGGCCCAGACCCCCGAGTCCCCCCCTGGCGCCCAATGGGCGATTTTCCTGCGCAACCACGACGAGATGACGCTGGAGATGGTCTCCGACGAAGATCGCGACTATCTCTTCTCCGAGTACGCCAAGGACCCCCGGATGAAACGACACATGGGGATCGGCCGGCGCCTGGCGCCCCTGCTCGACCGGGATCGGCGGCTTACCGAACTGCTGTATGCGCTCCTCCTCTCGCTTCCGGGGAGCCCGGTGCTCTACTACGGGGACGAGCTGCAGATGGGTGACAACCTGTTTCTGGGTGATCGTGACTCGGTACGCACGCCGATGCAGTGGACCCCCGACCGCAACGGGGGGTTCAGCCGAGCCGACTTCGCCCAGCTCTACCTTCCCCCCTTGATGGATCCGGTCTACGGCTTCGCCGCCGTCAACGTGGAAGCCCAGCAACGGAATCCCAGCTCGTTTCTCCACTGGCTCAAACGCATGTTGGCGGTTCGCCGTCAGTTCTCGTTGTTCGGGACCGGGTCGTTCGAGGCGCTCCCGTGCGCCAATCCGTCGGTGTTGGCCTTCGTGCGCTCGGCGCCACCGGATGATGAAGGCACCGAACGGGGGCCCGGAGTCACCATGGAGGGAGCCCACGACGCTGAAGTCGGGGCCGACGGATATCTGGCACCGGGGGAGGACCCCGAGGAGATCAACCCACTCCTCTGCATTCACAACCTGAGCCGCTTCGCCCAACCGGCTGATCTATATTTGGGCAGGTGGGCGGGCCGCCAGCCCGTCGAGTTGTTGGGGAGGGTACCGTTTCCCATAGTGGGCACCCAACCGTATCCGGTCACCATGGCCCCCTACGGCTACCAGTGGTTCGAGTTGGTGGAACCGATCCAGACACTGGCCGGGGAGCTCCTCCTGGCCGGAGAGCTCCCCCGGGAGGGGTCGCTGTGACCTGGTCGGAGACGTGTCCCGCGGTAGAGGAAATTCCGGCTTCCTCCCACCCGGCGTTGCGTGAGCTGGTGGCCGCCTTTGTCAGCCACCGGGCCCGTTTGGCTTCCGATGGCGACGGCGAACGTTCGACCGGGGACGAACCACCCGATGTCTCTCCCGAATCGGTCACCATCCGCAGTGCCGATGTGGTGTGTCCGGGGCGCCCCGGCCTGATCAGTGTCATCGCTGACGTCCCCGGCCGGCTGGTCCACGCCGTGTTCGGTCTCCGGTCTCCCGGCGACGAGGTGCAGTTCCTGGCCGATGCCGACGACTCGCCGCTCGGGATCTTCGAGGATACCGACGGCGTGGCCGTCGTCTTCGATGCCACCGCCGATGCGGAGCTGATGTTGTGCCTCCTCGAGGCCATCGGTGGCGCCACCGGTGAACTTGAGCGGGTACGCCGGATCGCGTTCACCGAGGGCACGGTGTCACTCACGTTCGATGACCGGTTGGCATTGACCATCTTCCAGCAGCTCCCTCCCGACCAGGGACCTCATCCCGGGCTCGAGCTCTTACTCGGCCTCGACGGGGTCGGTTTCAACCATCTCCTGGCTCCCGTGGCGGTGTGGCGCCGGGGGCGAACCGACCTGGGTATTGTCCAGGAGTACGAGGCCGGCTCCACCGTGGGCTGGTCCCTGGCCCTCACCTCGTTACGGGATCTCTACGCCGCCGGCGGTGAGCCCGGCAGGGCCGGGGGCGACTTCGCCGCCGAAGCCCGGCGTCTGGGCACCATGACCGCCCGGATGCATCTGGGGCTCGACCAGGCCTTCGGCCGCAAGACGGGGGACATCGCCGCCTGGGTCACGGCGGTCGAGGACGCGGTCCGCCCGGTCGACCCTGACCTGTTGGCCACCGATACGGTGTCCTCTCTCCTTGACGACCTGCGGTCGTCGACCACCCGGTGTGCAGCCATCAGAACCCACGGCGACTTCCACCTGGGCCGAGTGGCTCGCACCGATCTGGGATGGTACGTGCTCGACTTCTCGCCGGGGGGGAGGTCGGAGTTCACCGCCGGAGTGGTGGAGGCCGACGGGGCCAGCTATCGATCGCCTCTGGCCGACGTGGCTGACATGCTGTGGTCGTTCCACCACGTGGCGGTGGTGGCTGCCGCCGAGCGGGACCCGAACGGCCATCTCGGGTTGAGCGAGCTGGGCCAGGCATGGGAAGGCCGGAATCGGCGGGCATTTCTGGCCGAGTATCTGGCCACTCCGGGCATCGGGGGCCTGGTCCCGCCGGCGCGGAACGTGGTGCGGGAGCTGGCGGCGGCGTTCGAACTCGAGCGCTCGGCATCGATGATGGCGCTGCGGACCTGATGGTGAGGACCTGACTATGCGGATCGGGATCCTGACCGGCGGCGGCGATTGCCCCGGCCTCAATGCGGTGATCCGCGCCGTGGTGGTTGGCGGTTCCGTCACCTATGACGACGAAGCAGTCGGCTTCCTCGACGGCTGGCGGGGGGTGGTCGAAGGCGCCGCCGTCCCACTGCTTGCCGACGAGTGCCGGGGAATCCTCACCCGGGGCGGCACCATCATCGGCTCATCCCGTACCAACCCATTCGCCACCGACGCCGGACCGGATCGGGTCCTGGCCACTGTCCAACAGTTGGGGATCGACGCCCTGGTGGCCGTCGGCGGCAACGACACCCTGGGCGCCGCCGACCGCCTGGCCAGCCTGGGCTTGCGGGTGGTGGGGGTACCCAAGACCATCGACAATGACCTCTCGGGCACCGAGGTGACCTTCGGGTTCGATACCGCCGTACAGGTCGCCACCGAGGCCATCGACCGGCTGCAGACGACCGCCGAGTCGCACCATCGGGTGATGGTGTGCGAGGTGATGGGCCGTAACGTGGGCCACATCGCCGTGCACGCCGGCATCGCCGGAGGCGCGGCGGAGATTCTGATCCCGGAGGTGCCATTCTCGGTCGAGGCTGTCTGTGAACGGCTCCGCCTCCGGCACTCCGGCGGCCGCTTCTTCTCCACCTTGGTGGTGGCCGAAGGCGCACTCCCCCGTGACGAGAGCGCGGCGGCGGCGGCCAAGGGGGCCTGGGTGCCAGCTGGCGGGACCGACCAGTTCGGGCACGGCCGGCTCGGGGGGATCGGCGGGTGGCTGGCCCAGGAGATCGAGAGGAACACCGGCTACGAGGCGCGGGCCACCATATTGGGCCATATCCAACGGGGAGGGTCGCCGACCGCCTTCGATCGAGTGCTGGCCACCCGGTTCGGTGCCGCCGCGCTGGAGGCGGTCCACGATGGCGAGTTCGGGACCATGGTGGCCCTCCAGGCGGGGCGCATCGTGCGTATTCCGCTGTCGGAAGCGGCCGGCAAGGCGAAGATCGTCGACCCCCACCTGTTCGAGAGCGTGGCCGGGCTTTATCTCGGCTGAGCCGGCGATCGGCAGGGGCTGGCCTGACCGGTCACGCGCAGTTGGTTGCCTCAGTCGCTGCTGACCCCGGTAGGTTCAGCGTCCGCTGTTGACGGGAACCCGCACCCTCAGCTCCTCGGCCGCCTGCTCGGGGTTCTTGATGTTGATCAACACACCGGTGCCTAGTTCGAATCCGGCCACCGTGGTCAGCTTGGGCACCACGTGTACGTGCCAGTGGTACGGCTCGGGAGCCCGGTAGGGGGCGGAGTGGAAGACCAAGTTGTAGGCTACGTCGCCGACCACGCTGCTGAGGCTGGACAGTGTCTCTTTCAGCGCCTTACCCACCGCTCTCAGGTCAGCCGGGGGACTGTGGTGGAGGTGGGGGCAGTGGATGCGGGGGATGATCATCATCTCGTAGGGGGACCCGCTCCAGAACGGGCAGATGACCAGCACACGCTCGTCGGCATACACCATGCGGTGGCCGACATTCTCCTCGGCGTCGGCCGCAGTACAGAGAAGGCAGCGTCCGGCGAACCGGGCAAATCCGGCCTGTTCCTCCACCAACTCGCGGGGGACGAACGACATTCCCAATAGCTGTCCATGCGGATGATCGACCGATGCTCCGGCTTCCCGCCCCGAGTTGAGGATGGCCTGGCTGTAGCGGAGACCCGGGATGGTCGAGTGTTCTTCGATCCGGTCGCGGATGGCGGCCATCACCAGGTTGGTGTGGTCGTCGCTCAACATCGACCATTTCTTGTCGTGGTCGGGAGAGAGGACCAGCACCTCATGGATACCACCGGCCGTGGCTTGGATGAATACAGGTCCGCGGTTGGTGACCACGAAGGGCCCATCGCCTTCGAAGGCCGGATAGAGATTGGGGACGACCCGCACCAGCCAATGACCCTCTGGACCGTACGTCTCCAGGGCCGGAGGGGTGGACTCCTCGTTGCCGGGACAGAATGGGCAGGCCCGGGACGGGTCCGCCTGGGTGGTGGCCATCGGCGAGAACGCCATGGGCCGATTGGCCCGGTCGGTACTCACCACTACCCAACGGCCGGTGAGAGGATCGAGGCGGAGCTGGTTCATCTGCTGTGGTGGTGTCCCATGAGGTTCGCAATCGGGATCGAAGCGGTTGTGGTTGAGGCCACCCAAGTTATATCAGCAGGTTGTCGATGGTTCATGAGTGGGAACTCCTCGTGTAGTCCTCCTACCTACCAACGTAGCAATGCTCGGGGCCCAGGTGGCGTACGGTGCGCCCTGGGGGACCGGTGGTGGCACGGGTCGGGGCACAGTTGGTGTCGGTAATGCCCGGGGGTGCCAGGTGACCGGGTGATGAAAGAATCGGTGGGATGCCCACCCACGCGCCGATGACCGCCACCTTGGTGGCCGTCTCCGTGAACCGGGGTACCGCCTACGAAGTGGTGTTGCTGGCCCATGTGCTGGCGGCGGTGATCGGGTTCGGAGCGGTGTGCGTGGCCGGCGCCTACGCGGTACTGCTCGGCCATTCCGGGCCGATCCCCGAGTCGGTGAGGCGGTACTACCGTCCCGGAGTCAACTGGGCTGGGCGGATCCTCTTTCTGGTTCCCATTCTCGGGTTCGTGCTCCTCGGGATGAGCCACGGTGCCCACGCCTACTCGTCGTCGGACGGATGGGTCATGGTGGGGCTCATCCTGTGGGTCGCCGCCGCCCTGGCCGGCGAGATGGTGCTGTGGCCGGACGAGCGGGGCCTCCAACAGTTGGTGGCCGGCGGGGCATGGGATGGCTCGGCTCACCGGTCGCTGAGGTTGCGAGTGGCGTGGACGTCGGCCGCCCTGATGATCATCTTTGTAGTGGCGATGGTAGTGATGGTGGCCAAGCCCTAATGGGGCTCGGATCCACCGGCACGTGGCGCGCAGGAAGTCGCCACAGCTCCTCAGCCATGTCGAGACTGACCGCCTGGATGCCATCGTTTCCATGCAGCCGAAACCGAGACACCGCTCAA
>Ga0097691_1000202_pt1 | contig 54244 bp, 47 predicted proteins | sample NGESurdeep072012_8_FD_72858 | JGI IMG/M metagenome (GOLD analysis project Ga0097691, IMG submission 72858) | Arctic peat soil microbial communities from Barrow, Alaska - NGEE Surface sample 210-1 deep-072012 | ecosystem: Environmental > Terrestrial > Soil > Wetlands > Peat ...
TGTACAGCGTGTCCACCAGCAGGGTGGACTTGCCGCCGCCGGAGACGCCGGTGACGCAGGTGAATAGGCCGAGCGGGATCTCGGCGTCGATATTCTTGAGATTGTTGCCACGGGCGTTGACCACCTTGATGGTGCGCCGCTTGTTGGGCGGCTTGCGCTCGGTCACCGGCACGCTCAGTTCGCCGGAGAGATATTTGCCGGTCCATGAGCGCGGCGTGGCGATGATGTCGTCCACGCTGCCTTCCGCCACGATGTGGCCGCCGTGGATGCCGGCGCCGGGACCGATGTCGAGCACGTAATCGGCGGTGCGGATGGCATCCTCGTCGTGCTCGACCACGATCACGGTGTTGCCGAGATCGCGCAGGCGCTTGAGGGTCTCTAACAGACGCGCGTTGTCGCGCTGGTGCAGGCCGATGGAGGGCTCGTCGAGCACGTAAAGCACGCCGGTGAGGCCGCTGCCGATCTGCGAGGCCAGCCGGATGCGCTGGCTCTCGCCGCCGGACAATGTGCCGGACGGGCGGGCGAGCGTGAGATAATCGAGCCCGACATCGACCAGGAACTTCAGCCGTTCGCGAATTTCCTTGAGCACGCGCACGCCGATTTCATTCTGCTTGGGGTTAAGGTGCTTGGGCAGTTCGGTGAACCAGGCGCCGGCGCGCTTCACGCTCAGCTCGGCCACCTCGGAGATATGCTTGGTCGCGATCTTGACGCAGAGCGCTTCCGGCTTGAGCCGGGCGCCGTGGCAGGCCGCGCAGGGCACATCGGTGAAATATTTCAGCAGGTCCTCGCGCGCCCACTCGCTTTCGGTCTCCTTGAAGCGGCGCTCGAGATTGGTGATGACGCCCTCGAACGGCTTCTTGGTGGTGTAGCCGCGTAAGCCGTCGTCATAGACGAATTTGATGTCGTCCTCGCCCGAGCCGTACAGGATGGCGTCTTGCGTTTTCTTCGGCAGGTCCTTCCATTTCACGTCGAGCGTGAAGCGGAAATGTTTGGCCAGCGCGTCGAGCGTCTGGATGTAATAGGGCGAGCTTGATTTCGCCCAGGGCGCGATGGCGCCCTTGCGCAAGGACGCGTCGGGATCGGGGATCACCAGGCTGGCGTCGATGTGCTGCTCGACGCCGAGCCCGCCGCATTCCGGACAGGCGCCGAACGGATTGTTGAACGAGAACAGCCGCGGCTCGATTTCCGGGATGGTGAAGCCGGACACCGGACAGGCGAATTTCTCCGAGAAGATCAGCCGCTCGGCATTGGCATTGCGTCCGCGATTGGCGGTCGCCCCAGTCGCTTTGGTGTCGGCGAGTTCGACCATCGCCAGCCCGTCGGCGAGCTTGAGGCATTGCTCGAGCGAATCCGCCAAGCGCGCCGAGATGTCCGGCTGCACCAGCAGGCGATCCACCACCACGTCGATGTCGTGGGTGAATTTCTTGTCGAGCGCCGGCACGTCGGCGATCTCGTAGAATTTGCCGTCGATCTTGACGCGCTGGTAGCCCTTCTTGAGGAACTCGGCCAATTCCTTGCGGTACTCGCCCTTGCGGCCGCGCACCACCGGCGCCAGCACGAAAATGCGCGTGCCTTCCTTCAGCGCCATCACCTTGTCGACCATCTGCGACACGGTCTGGCTCTCGATCGGCAGCCCGGTGGCCGGCGAGTAGGGCACACCGATGCGCGCCCACAGCAGGCGCATGTAGTCGTAAATCTCGGTGACGGTGCCGACGGTGGAGCGCGGATTCTTCGAGGTGGTCTTCTGCTCGATCGATATGGCCGGCGACAGCCCGTCGATCTGGTCGACATCCGGCTTCTGCATCATCTCGAGGAACTGCCGCGCGTAGGCCGACAGGCTCTCGACGTAGCGGCGCTGGCCCTCGGCATAGATGGTGTCGAACGCCAAAGAAGACTTGCCCGAGCCGGACAGGCCGGTGAACACGACGAGCTGGTCGCGCGGAATGGCGACGTCGATGTTCTTGAGATTGTGCTCGCGCGCGCCACGGATCGTGATGGCGCGGGCGTCGCGGGGCAGCTGGCTGGGGCGTTCGGGCATGCCGCCGGAACGTAGTAAGAACGGGCCGGTTTTGCCAGTGCAGGCCCGGCTGCGGTTGAAAACTATCCGCCAAAAAGACAGGGCCGGCACAAGGCCGGCCCTGCTCAGGTTCTTTGCAGGCGTCGCCGGCTAGAAGTGGTAGTTTATGCCACCCCGAACGATGCTGGTCTTGAACGTGACGTCGGTGGCCACGCCGCATGTCGCCACGCTGCAGCTCGCCTTGCCGAGATCGACATAAAGATATTCGACCTTGGCGGACCAGGCGCCCATGAAGGCGTATTCGAGGCCGCCGCCGCCGGTCCAACCGAACCTGGTATCGGTTTCCGACGCGCCGCCGACCGGCGTCATCTTGACGTCGCCAAATGCCGCGCCGCCGGTGATGTAGGGCATCCAGCGATCCATGGCATAGCCGATGCGGCCACGCGCCGTTGCGAGCCAATCGTTTTTCGTTTCGCAACAGATGGTGGCGTCGGTGCCCTTGATCCAGCTGGCGTCGACGTCGCCTTCCAGGCCCCAGACCCATAAGCCGGTCTGCAGATTGTAACCAATCGTGCCGCCGGCCAGCGCGCCGCGGACGTTGAAGTCGCCGGTGGTGCCGCCGGCGCTGGTCCAGTTTGATGTGCCAAAGCCGTAGCCGCCGTTGATGCCGACATAGAACCCGGTCCAATTCCACGGCTCTGCGGAAGAGGGCGCCTTATAGGCGGGCTGCGGGAAGTCGGCGGCAAATGCTGGCAATGCCATCGCGGCAGCCAATAGACCCGCGCAAGCCGCGAGAGTGAAACGATTCATCGTGTGACCTCCTGAAAATTTCGGCCAAAGCGAACTCGGAACAGGAGGCGGACCGTATACGTTGTGGTTGATTCGAGCTGTGACTTTATAGCAACAGAAAAGGCAAATTAGTGAGCCGAATCAAATGCCTAAATGGTTAAAATTCACGAGAACAAAAAAAGAACAAGACTGCGTCCTGGGATTGCGCTACAACCCAGGCGGGGTGCCAGAAGCCCTGTGGATTAAGGCCGAACAAGCTTGCCGCACGAGGGCCAACGTCTAGGGTGAAAAGTTAATTTTCGGGGCCGCGCGCGGCGGGCGGCCCCCTTACCGGCGAGCGGCGGCGACTTGCAACGAGGTCGCGCGACCGCAGATCGCCACGCGGAGAGCATCATGGCAGGTAGCGTCAACAAGGTGATCCTCATCGGCAATCTCGGTGCGGATCCGGAAATTCGCCGCACCCAGGACGGCCGTCCGATCGCGAATTTGCGGGTGGCCACCTCGGAAAGCTGGCGCGACAAGACCACCGGCGAGCGCAAGGAAAAAACCGAGTGGCACCGGGTGGTGATCTTCAACGAGGGCCTGTGCAAGATCGTCGAGCAATATCTCAAGAAGGGCTCGAAGGTTTACCTGGAAGGCGCGCTGCAGACGCGCAAATGGCAGGACAAGGACGGTCACGACCGCTACTCGACCGAAGTGGTGCTGCAGGGCTTCAATTCGCAGCTCACCATGCTCGATACCCGCGGCGGCGGTGGCGGCGCCAGTGCCGACAGCGGCGATGACTTCGGTTCCAGCGGCCCCAGTGCCGGATCGAGCGCGGCGCGCGAGCGCAAGCCGGCGCTGGCCGGCGCCGGCAAGTCGGGCGACATGGACGACGAGATTCCGTTCTGAGAGCGGGCGACTCACGCCGCATTAGCAACGCTCGCTAGCGAAACGATCACCCCGCCAGCGCGGCGCGCACGCCGTCGATGACGAATTGCACGGCCAGCGCGGCCAGCAGCACGCCGAGCAGGCGCGACAGCACGACATTGGCAGTGGTGCCGAGCAGCGCCGCGATGCGCGCCGCGAGCGCGAACACGGCAAAGCATAGCGCCAGCACCGCGGCGACCACGCCGAGCAGAACGCCCATATGCACCGGGTCGCCGCCGGCGCGGCCGGCGAGCAGCACGCTGGCGGTGATGGCGCCGGGGCCGGCCATCAACGGAATGGCGAGCGGGAAGGCGGCGATGTTGCGCACGTGCTCCTCGATCGCTTCCTCGGCCTGTTTCGATTGCCGTTCGATGCGCAGGCCGAACACCATTTCCGACGCGATCGAGAACAGCAGCAAGCCGCCGGCGATGCGGAAGGCGGGGAGGCCGATCGACAGCGTGCGCAGCAGCCAGTCGCCGATTAGCGCGCTGCCGGCAAGGATCGCCGCCGCGATCAGGCAGGCGCGCAGCGCCACGGCGCGGCGTGCGCGGTCCGGCAGGCCGTGGGTGATCGCGACAAAGGTCGGCACCAGGCCGAGCGGATCGACCACGACGACCATGGTCACCAGGGCGGAGATCAGGAACTCGAGCGGCATGAGCTTCGCGTAGCGGTCGTGTTCGGTTGGGTCAAATGGGCTGCGAAACGGCGGTGATGTATGGCCGTTTTGCAGCCCGCCGCGCGGCTTTCCAGAATTCGAATAAACTATTGAAAAACAACAGATAATAAGCCTGTATCCGCCGCGATTTCGGGTGGCAATGCCGAGGTGAATCAGTTAAGAAAATCGGACCGTAAAACACGCGCGGGAAGCCAGCTTTGTCCGACGTCGAAAACCCGAAATCGGGGGACGGTAGTCCCACCGACATACGCCCCGTCTCGATCACCGAGGAGATGAAGCGCAGCTATCTCGATTACGCCATGAGCGTGATCGTGTCGCGGGCGCTGCCCGACGTGCGCGACGGCTTGAAGCCGGTGCACCGGCGCATCCTGCATTCGATGAACGAGCAGGGCCATACGCCCGACAAGAAATACGTCAAATCGGCGCGCGTGGTCGGCGACGTGATGGGCAAATACCACCCGCACGGCGACCAGGCGATCTACGACGCGCTGGTGCGCATGGCGCAGGATTTCTCCATGCGTCTGCAACTGATCGACGGGCAGGGCAATTTCGGCTCGGTCGACGGCGATCCGGCGGCGGCCATGCGCTACACCGAATGCCGGCTGGCCAAGCCCGCGATGGCGCTGCTCGACGACATCGACAAGGACACCGTCGACTTCCAGGCCAACTATGACGGCAATGAACACGAGCCGGTGGTGCTGCCGGCGCGCTTTCCCAATCTTCTGGTCAACGGCGCCGGCGGCATCGCCGTCGGCATGGCCACCAATATCCCGCCGCACAATCTGGGCGAACTGATCGACGCCTGCGTCGCGCTGATCGGCAATCCGGCGCTGAGCATCGACGATCTCAACGCCATCGTGACCGGGCCGGATTTTCCGACCGGCGGCATCATTCTCGGCAAAGCCGGCATCCGCAACGCCTATCACAGCGGCCGCGGCTCGATCGTGATGCGCGGCAAGGTCGCGTACGAGACCGTCCGCAAGGAACGCGAGGCGATCGTCGTCACTGAGATTCCCTATCAGGTGAACAAGGCCAGTATGGTCGAGCGCATCGCCGAGCTGGTGCGCGAGAAGAAAATCGACGGCATCGCCGACCTGCGCGACGAGAGCGACCGCGACGGTTATCGCGTGGTGATCGAGCTCAAGCGCGACGCTGAGCGCGACGTCGTACTCAACCAGCTTTACCGCTTCACCCCGCTGCAATCCTCGTTCGGCGCCAACATGGTGGCGCTCGACGGCGGCCGCCCGCTGCTGATGACGCTGAAGGATATGCTCGCGGCCTTCATCGCCTTCCGCGAGGAGGTGGTGTCGCGGCGTACCAAGCATCTGCTCGGCAAAGCGCGCGACCGTGCCCATATCCTGGTCGGCCTCGCTATCGCGGTCGCCAATATCGACGAGGTGATCAAGCTGATCCGCGCCTCGAACGACGCCAACGAGGCGCGCGAGGCTTTGATGGCGCGCGAATGGCCGGCGACCACGGCGGCCACGCTGATCGAATTGATCGACGATCCGCGCCACAAAGTGAGCGCCAAAGGCACCGCGCGGCTGTCGGTCGAACAGGCGAAGGCGATCCTCGATCTGCGCCTGCAACGGCTCACTGCGTTAGGCCGCGACGAGATCAAGGCCGAGCTCGACAAGCTCGCCAGCGAGATCGCCGACTACCTGGAAATCCTGCGCTCGCGCGCGCGCATCCAGACCATCATCAAGGACGAGCTGGCGGCGCTGAAAGAGGAATTCGCCACGCCGCGCCGCACCGTCATCGCCGAGGAAGAGGGCGAAGTCGAGGATGAGGACCTGATCCAGCGCGAGGACATGGTCGTGACCGTCTCGCATCTCGGCTACATCAAGCGCGTGCCGCTTTCGACCTATCGCGCGCAGAAGCGCGGCGGCAAAGGCCGCGGCGGCATGCAGGTGCGCGAGGAGGACTTCGTCAGCCGGCTGTTCGTCGCCTCGACCCACACGCCGGTGCTGTTCTTCTCCTCGGCCGGCCAGGTCTACAAGGAAAAGGTCTGGCGGCTGCCGCTGGCGGCGCCGCAGGCGCGCGGCAAGGCGCTCATCAATATTCTGCCGCTCGATCAGGGCGAGACCATTACCACCATCATGCCGCTGCCCGAGGACGAGACGACCTGGGGCCAGCACGACGTGGTGTTCGCCACCACCAAGGGCAATGTGCGGCGGAACAAGCTGTCGGATTTCGCGAAGATCAGGCCCTCCGGCATCATCGCCATGAAGCTCGACGACGGCGACGCCATCGTTGACGTGCAGATTTGCACAGAGAAGGACGATGTGCTGCTGACGGCGGACGGCGGCCAGTGCATCCGCTTTGCGGTGCCGGAGGTGCGCGTATTCTCAGGGCGCACGTCCGACGGGGTGCGCGGCATCGCGCTCGGCAAGGACGACAAGGTGATTTCCATGTCGATCCTCGGCCATGTCGAGGTGACCGCCGATGAACGCACCGCCTATCACAAGCGCGCCAGCGCCATCCGCCGCGGTGCCGGCGTTGAGCTGGAAGCCGCACCCGAGGAGGCAGCGGAAGCGGCGGAAGCCGGCACCAACGGCGGGATCGAGCTCGGCGAGAAGCGTTATGTCGAATTGTCGGCGGCCGAGCAGTTCGTGCTCACGCTGTCGGAGCGCGGCTACGGCAAGCGCTCATCGTCGTATGAGTACCGCACCACCGGCCGCGGCGGCAAAGGCATCGTGGCGATGTCGCTCACCACCAAGACCGGCAAGATTGTCGGCTCGTTCCCGGTCGAGGAGTCCGACCAGGTCATGCTGGTCACCGACGCCGGCAAGCTGATCCGCACCACGGTCGCCGGCATCCGCATCGCCGGGCGCTCGACGCAAGGCGTGATCGTGCTCAACACGCACGAGGACGAACGCGTGGTCTCGGTTGAGCGCTTGAGCGAGGACGAGGGGGAGTAGTTCGTCGATCACCCCGGCACGACAAGGAAATAGATTATGACCACAAACCAATATCACGAGCCCGCCGATGAGTTGCCGACGGAGATTCGCACCTTCGCCCGCATGGTGACTTCGCTCCAGGAAGAATGCGAGGCCATCGGCTGGTACGAGCAACGTATTGCGCTCGAGAAGAACAAGTCCGCCCGCGCCATCATGGCGAGTGCGCAAAAAGAAGAATTCAAGCATTTCGGAATGGCGCTGGAATTCCTGCTGCGCCAGAAAAAGGACTGGCGGGACATCCTCAAGGAGATTCTGTTCACGACCGGCGATATCGTGAAAGCCGGCGGGAAGGCGGAAAAAGACGCCGACTAGTTTGCTGGTCACCGACGCCGGCAAGCTGATCCGCACGCCGGTCGCCGGCATCCGCATCGCCGGGCGCTCGACGCAAGGCGTGATCGTGCTCAACACGCACGAGGACGAACGCGTGGTGTCGGTCGAGCGGCTGAGCGGGGAAGACGGCGAGTAAGCCCCAACGATGTCATGCCGGTGGATTCCGGGTCCACGCGCCGAGCCTGTCATCGGGCCGGCCTTTGGCCAGGCCGTTGGCGCGTGTCCTGGAATGACCGGGTGCTAATTGATGCGGTCGGTGGTGACCAGCCGGATGCGCGGGTTGCCGAAGGGCGTGCCGACGCAATTGAGATACGGCCAGGAGCGCTGCGTGCAGGCCTTCAAGGCGGTCTCGGCCGGCTTCGACAGCGGACCGGCATCGACCGGGGCGCTCGGCGCGGACAGCACGGTGACGGCGGCGGCGATGGTCGCGGCGACCATGACGGCGGTGGTAGTTTTCAGCATGACGGCCCCCTGTTTTGGCGTCTTGCCGGTTGGTCGCGGGGGCAGGGCAACAGGTTCACGGGAAGCGGCCTTGCGGGGGGCAAAAACCCGGGTTAGACCCCCGCTTATGCCGCGGACCGCCCTTTACGCCGGGTCATTCGACCCCGTCACCAACGGCCATCTCGACGTGGTGCGCCACGCCGTCCGGCTGGCCGACAAGCTGGTGCTGGCGGTCGGCGTCAATCCCGGCAAGGCGCCGCTGTTTTCCGCCGACGAGCGCTTAGGGATGCTCAAGGAGATTTGCGCGCCGCTGGCGCGCGCGGCCAAGTGCGAACTGGACTACGTGACCTTTTCCGGACTGGTGGTCGAGGCCGCGCGCAAGGCGGGCGCCACGATTCTGATCCGCGGCCTGCGTGATTCCACCGACTTCAACTATGAAATGCAGATGGCGGGGATGAACGAGGCGATGGCGCCCGACATCCAGAGCGTGTTCCTGCCGGCCTCGCCGCTGGCGCGCCCGATCACCGCCACATTGGTGCGCCAGATCGCCGGCATGGGCGGCGACGTCACCGCCTTCGTGCCGGCCGCCGTGGCGGCGCGGTTGAAACAGAAATTCTCGCGCTAGCGCATGATCCCGAAAAGTGGGTACCGGTTTTCGGACAAGATCATGCGCCACGAAAAATCAAAATCGGGAGACTTCATGATCCGTATTCTCGCTATCGTCGTCGCGCTTGTGTGCGCCGCGCCCGCCATCGCGCAAGTGTCCGATCCGCAGAACACCGTGCTGCTCGACACCACAAAAGGCCGCATCGTCATCAAGCTGCGCAACGACATCGCGCCCAAGCACGCCGAGCGCATCAAGCAGCTGGCGCGCGACGGCTTCTACAACAACGTGCCGTTCCACCGCGTGATCGCCGGCTTCATGGCGCAGACCGGCGATGGGCAGAACGGTGACGGCACCGGTGGCTCGAAATATCCGCAGCTCAAGGCCGAGTTTTCCAATGTGCCGTACACCCGCGGCGTGGTCGGCATGGCGCGCACCTCCGATCCGAATTCGGCCAATTCGCAATTTTTCATCATGTTTGCCGAGAATTCCGGCCTGAATGGCCAGTACACCGTGATCGGGCAGGTGATGTCCGGCATGGACGTGGTCGACAAGCTCAAGAAGGGACCGGAATCCGCGAATGGCGCGGTCTCCGATCCTGACAAGATTCTGAAGATGCAGGTCGCCGCCGACGCGAAGTGAGTTAGCAACAACAGGAACAAGCCAATGGCCAAGCCGGAAGATACCCTCACGCTGGAAACCACCAAGGGCAAGGTGGTGATCGCCATGCGGCCCGACCTCGCGCCCGGCCACGTCGCGCGCATCAAGGAGCTGGTGAAAGAAGGCTTCTACGACGGCATCGTGTTCCACCGCGTGATCGACGGCTTCATGGCGCAGACCGGCTGCCCGCAGGGCACCGGCACCGGCGGCTCCGGCAAGAAGCTCAAGGCCGAGTTCAACAAGGAGCCGCACGTGCGCGGCACGGTGTCGATGGCGCGCGCGGCCAGCCCCGATTCCGGCGACAGCCAGTTCTTCATCTGCTTCGACGACGCCCACTTCCTCGACAACCAGTACACCGCCTGGGGCAATGTGATCGAGGGCATGGAAAACGTCGACAAGATCAAGAAGGGCGAGCCGGTCAAGGACCCCGACAAGATCATCAAGGCGACGATGGGGGCGTGACTTATCCCTCCCCTGAAAGGGGAGGGTCGACCGCCACGCAAGTCGGCTATAGCCGACTTGCGAAATCGTATATGACGATCTCGGGTAAACTCGAGATCGGTGGCGGTCGGGGTGGGGTTTCCTTGATGCTCACCCCCACCCGGCGCTTCGCGCCATAGCCGATGCTCCGCATCGGCGTTCTTGAGTGGGAAGAACGGCGGCCGAAGGCCGCCTATGCCTCCCCCTTGCAGGGGGAGGTAATAAGAAGGCCATGCGCACCGACCTGTTCGACTTCGACCTGCCGACGGACCGCATCGCGCTGCGGCCGGCGAGCCCGCGCGACGCCGCGCGGCTCCTGGTGGTGCGGCCGGGCGGGGCGCCCGACTTGGAAGACCGAGGCGTTGGCGACTTGCCTGACCTCTTGCTCCCGGGCGACTGCCTGGTGGTCAACGACAGCAAAGTGATCGCGGCCCGGCTCAACGGAAGGCGGATCGGGCGCGGCGCGAGCGAGCCCTCGATCGAGGCAACCCTGCACAAGCGGCTGGACGGCTCGCATTGGCGCGCCTTCATTCTCGGGGCGAAGAAAGTGCAGGTCGGCGACATTCTGCGGTTCGGCACCGAGGGGCGGGTCTGTTTCCTCGGCGAGCTCGATGCTCAAGTTTCGCAAAAAGATGAAGGCGGCGAGGTAATCCTTTCATTTTCCTTCCATGGCCCAGTACTCGACCAGGCCATTGCCGAGCGCGGCGCCATGCCGCTGCCGCCCTATATCGCCTCGCGCCGCGCGCCCGACGAGCAGGACCGCGTCGATTACCAGACCGTTTTTGCCACGCCCGAGGGCTCGGTAGCGGCGCCGACCGCGGGCCTGCATTTCACGGAAAAGCTGCTGGCGCGGCTCAAGGAGCGCGGCGTGGCCTTGCATAAAGTGACGCTGCATGTGGGCGCCGGCACCTTCCTACCGGTGAAGGCCGACGACACCGAAGGCCACAAAATGCACGCCGAATTCGGCAGCGTGCCGGCCGAGGTGGCCGAGGCGCTCAATACGGCGCGCGCCAAGGGCGGTCGCATCGTCGCGGTCGGCTCGACTGCGCTGCGGCTGCTGGAAACCGCGGCCGGCGAAGACGGCCAATTGCGCGCCTTTGCCGGCGAAACCGCGATTTTCATCACGCCGGGTTACAAATTCCGCGCCGCCGATCTGATGCTGAGCAATTTCCACCTGCCGCGCTCGACGCTGTTCATGCTGGTGGCGGCCTTCAGTGGGCTGGACGCCATGCAGCGGGCCTACCGCCACGCGATTGCGACCGGCTATCGGTTCTATTCCTATGGCGACGCCTGCCTGCTGTATCCGGCGTCCTACGGCGTCTGACCGACCCAAAATTGCCGTTCGGCCTGGAATTGCTTCACGTAACGGCTGTTGGGGACATCGCTCTGGGTCGACCCTTTGCCGATGGTGCCGTAGACGGTCTTCTCGATCTCCCCAGATGGCGTCAGCCGCCAATAGATCGCGTATTTCTTGCTGGCCGGCATGAACATCAAGATGATCGTATTCTTCGCCGTCAGATTGGCCGAATGCCAGTCGCCGGCTTTATCGGTGACCGGCTGCTGGATGACCGGAACCTCGGCCTTGCCGAAGCCGAGAAATCCAGCCGACACTTTATTGATCTTGAAGGGCACGCCTTTGGCGCGCACCAGCTGCTCGAGTTTGCTGTTTGGGCTCTGCGCCAATGTCGGGACCGCCGCGCCGGCAAAGAGCAGCAGCGACAGCAAGAACACGCCGATTGAACTGAATGGCTTTCGCATTACTGCCCCCGCTGTCATGAAAGGAGAGGCTAGCAAATCAGCCGGCTCGCGCATACCCAACCGACGCTTGCAGCGCCGCCGCGGGGCTTGTCTTGCCGGTCGTGCTCTCTACAACGTGTCGACAATGTCCAACGCCTTCTCCTTCCGCCTGCAAACAACAGACGGCGCCGCGCGCCGCGGCGAGATCGTCACGCCGCATGGCCGCGTACAGACGCCGGCCTTCATGCCCGTCGGCACGCAAGCCACGGTGAAGGGGCTGATGCCGGAGGCTGTAGCGGCGACCGGCGCCGAGATCGTGCTCGGCAACACCTATCATCTGATGCTGCGGCCGGGCGCCGAGCGCATCGCGGCGCTCGGCGGCCTGCACGCCTTCATGAACTGGCCGCTGCCGATCCTCACCGATTCCGGCGGCTTCCAGGTGATGTCGCTGTCGGCCTTGCGACGGCTCGAGGAGCACGGCGTCACCTTCCGCTCGCATCTCGACGGCGCCATGGTGGAACTCAGCCCCGAGCGCGCGATCGAAATCCAGGCGCTGCTCGGCGCCGATATTGCGATGCAGCTCGATGAATGCATCGGGCTGCCGGCTAGCGCTGAGGAAATAGCGCGCGCCATGCAATTGTCGCTGCGCTGGGCCGAGCGCTGCAAACGCGCTTTCGAGGGCAGGGTGCGCGAGGGCTATGCGTTGTTCGGCATCGTACAGGGGGGCGACGATCCGGCGTTGCGCGCGGAAAGCGCCAAGGCGCTCACTGACATCGGCTTCGAGGGCTACGCCATCGGCGGGCTCGCGGTCGGCGAGCCGCAAGAGGTGATGCTGAAGATCGTCGCCGAGACCGCGACTATGCTGCCGCAAGACCGCCCGCGCTATCTGATGGGCGTCGGCACGCCCGACGATCTGCTGCAGGCGGTGGCGCGCGGCATCGACATGTTCGATTGCGTGCTGCCGACCCGCAACGGCCGCCACGGCATGGCCTTCACGCGCTATGGCTCGATCAATCTGGCCAATGCGCGGCACGCCGACGATGCGCGTCCGCTCGACGAGCAAAGCGCACATCCGACGGCGCGGACATATTCGCGCGCCTACCTGCATCACCTGACCAAGGCCAACGAGATGCTGGGCGCGGTGCTGCTGTCGACCATCAATCTCGCCTATTATCAGGCGCTGATGGCCGGCATGCGCGAGGCCATCGCGGTCGGACAATTTGACGATTTCCAAGTTGCCACTAAGGCGCAGTGGGAGCAGGGCGATATTGCGACAATGTGAGAGGCCGTCCGGGGTTGTGTCGGTGCATCGCCTTGGCTAAAGGCAACGCATGAATGTTCACCCCGAATTCCTCGCCAAGCGCCGCAAGCCGCGCTTCAAGCTGCCACCGGGCGCGACTGATGCCCATTGCCACGTGTTCGGCCCGGGCGACAAATTTCCCTATGCCCCGAACCGGCGCTACACGCCGGAAGACGCGCCGAAGGAGATGCTGGCGGCGCTGCATGCGCATCTTGGTGTGGATCGTGCGGTGATCGTGCAGGCCAGCTGCCACGGCACCGACAACGCGGCGATGCTCGATTGCATCGCGTCGGACCCGAAACGCTATCGCGGTGTCGCCATCGTGGACGACAGCTTCACCGACGCCGACTACGACCGGCTCGATGCCGGCGGCGTGCGCGGGGTGCGCTTCAATTTCGTCAAGCACCTGGGCGGCGCGCCCGACATGGCCGTGTTCAACCGCGTCATCGACCGCGTCAAAGACCGCGGCTGGCACGTGGTGCTGCATCTTGACGCGCCCAACATCATTCCGCTCTCCGACACGATCCGGAAGCTGCCGCTGCCGTTCGTGATCGATCACATGGGACGCGTGCCGTCGGCGGCCGGCGTCGAGCAGCCGCCGTTGCGCGCCTTGATCGAACTTTCGGCCCATGAAAATTGCTGGATCAAGGTCTGCGGCGCCGAGCGCATTGCCATGCCGCCTTATACGGCGGCGGTGCCGATCGCCCGCGCCTTAGTCGAAGCGGCGCCCAGCCGCGTGCTGTGGGGCACCGATTTCCCGCACCCCAATGCTACCCATGCGGCCGACGAGGCCGACCTGGTCGATCTGCTGCCGCAATTTGCCGCAACCCCGCTGGCGCAACACTGCCTACTGGTGGACAATCCCGCCCGGCTTTATGGTTTCACCTCATAAGAAGAAAAAACGCAAAACTTCTGGGAGGATCACAATGAGGAAGATGTTTTTCGCGCTGCTGGCAGTGCCGGCGGCTTTACTGTTGACGCTGGCGCCGGTCAATCCGGCGCAGGCGAAATGGCCCGAGAAGCCGGTGCGGATCGTGCTGCCGTTCGGTCCCGGCGGCGTCGCCGACGTCACGTCGCGCATGCTGGCGGCCAAACTCACCGAAAAATTCGGCCAGCAGGTGGTGATCGAGAACATGCCCGGCCCGGGCGGCATCAACGCCGCGCGCACCGTGATCAACGCAGCCCCCGACGGCTACACCATGGCGCTCGTCACCAACGGCACCTCGATCAGCGTGGCGGCGTTCAACAAACTGCCGTTCGATCCGGTGAAAGACCTGGCGATGGTGTCGATGGTCGGCACCTTCGATCTGGTGTTCGCGGTCAATGCCGCGTCCGAATACAAGACGCTCGGCGATTTCATCAAGGCGGCGAAGGCTAACCCCGGCAAGTTCAATATCGGCACCACCTTGCTGGGCGGCACGCAAAATCTCGGCGCTGAATTGTTCAAAATCGTAGCCGACCTCAACGTGCAGGTCGTGCCGTACAAGAATTCGCCGGACATCGTGGTGGCGCTGTTTCGTAATGACGTGCAAATGATGATCGATTTTCCGCCCGCGGTGCAGGGCCAGGTCAACGACGGCAAGGTGCGCCTTTTGGCGAGTTCGTCGCCGCAGCGCTCGGCTTTACTGCCGAAGACACCGACCGTCGCGGAATCCGGCGTCAAGGACTACGAGGTGATCTCGTGGAACGGCATCGCGGCGCCGAAAGGCACGCCGCAGGACGTCATCGACGCCATGAACAAGGCCATGCACGAGGTGCTGGCGTCGCCCGAACTCAAGGCGCAATTCCAAAAGGTCGGCGTGGAAGCGCATGCTAGCACGCCGGCTGAGCTGATGGGCCGGCTCACGTCCGACATCAAGAAATGGGACGCGGTCATCGTCAAAGCCGGGATTGCGAAGAAGTAGCGGCAAACGGCGGTGACCCCGCGAATGCGGACGGCCTGAGCGGAACGGAATCTAAAACATTCCGTTATCCGCACGCTGGCGCATAATGCAGCGTGCTCTTCGCTAATGGGAGGTCGTCATGCCGCGGTTTTTTTCCTTCACTGGTGTGGGTGTTGTGTTTTTGGGCCTGTTTGGCTTCGTGGTTGCCGGTGCGGCGCAAGGCCAGAAAGTCGGCGCGCCGCCCGAAGCCAGCAACATGCGGCTCGCCGGGTACGACAACCTGCAACACCGCAGCGCCTACCAGCCCACCATCTTTCATCAGGGCAATCGGTGGATCGCCTATATCGGACATCACGGCGGCACCCACGACGTGCCGAAACCCGTCAATCCGCTGACCGGGCAGGCCGAATACAGCGGTACTTCGATCGTGGACGTGACCGATCCGGCGCATCCAAAATATCTGCATCATATTCCCGGCGAAGAGGGCCTCGACGAGCAGGGCGGCGCGCAGATGGCGCGCGTCTGTTCCGGCCTGAAAAGCGATCCCAGCAAGGTTTATCTGCTGCGCACCTTCGGCAATTCGGCGCACGAAATCTGGAATGTCACCGACCCCGCAAATCCGGCGCTGGTCACGCGCATTTCCGGCATCAAAGGCACGCACAAGAACTTTTGGGAGTGCGATACCGGCATCGCCTATATCGTCTCCGGCGCGCCGGACTGGCGGACCAACCGGATGACGCAGGTCTATGACCTCAGCGACCCGGCGCATCCGGTGAAGATCCGGGACTTCGGTCTGGTCGGCCAGCAGCCAGGCGCCACCGGGCCGGTGCCGGCGCCAGTGCACGGCATGATCTCGATGGGGCCGCAAGGCAACCGCATCTATTTCGGTTACGGCACCAACAAAGGCGGCGTTGTGCAAATCATCGACCGCCAGAAGCTGTTGCAAGGGCCGAAGGAGCCGACGCCCGACAATCTGCGCTATCCGGTAGTCGGGCAGTTCGAAATGTCACCGCTCAATGGCGCACACACGACCTTCCCGCTCGGCCCGATGCCGATCTCGGAATTCGCCAAGGATCATGAGGGCAGCATGCGCAACATGATCATGGTCGTGGACGAGCAGATCAAGAACGAATGCGACGAGCCGCGGCAGATGGTGTGGTTCGTGGACGCGACCGTCGAGCAAAAGCCGATGGTGGTGTCGCATTTCACCGTGCCGGAGGCGAGCGGGAATTTCTGCCAACGCGGCGGCCGCTTCGGCTCGCATTCATCGAACGAGAGCATGGCGCCGGTGTTTTATCGCAAGCTCGCCTTCGTGACCTGGTTCAACGCCGGCCTGCGGGCGATTGACATCCGCGATCCTTATCGGCCGCGTGAGGTCGGCTATTTCATTCCGTCAATCACCGAGGCGACCGAGAAGCGTTGCGTCAAGGTGGACGGCCAGGACCGCTGCAAGGTGGCAATCCAGAGCAACAATGCCGAAACCGACGAGCGTGGATATATTTATGTGGTCGATCGCGCCAATACCGGACTGCACATCCTGGAGCTCACCGGCGAGGCGCGGCAGATCGCGGGATTGCCCTGAGCGGCGCGATTATTATTTTATTGCTTGCGTGTGATCTTGTCCGAAAACCTGTTCCCATCCCCGGTCAAGTCGAGGACAAGCTTTTCGGGATCACGCGCTACGGCCCGCCGTACAGCCAGGCGATGCCATCGTAGCTTTGCTGTGGCGTGCGGCCGGCCAGCGCCAGCTCGCGCAATTCGGCGGTCACTCCGCGCGCGTGATAGAACTCACCATAGACGCGCGCCATCACCTGGGTGCGGCCGGTGCGCAAGTAGCGCGCCTGCTCGTAGGCCTTGAATGCGGCCGGCAGATCGTTCGGCGTCGCCGCTACTTTTTCCGCCAGCACCACCGCGTCCTCGGTCGCCATGCAGGCGCCTTGCGCGAGATATTGCAGCATCGGATGGGCGGCGTCGCCGAGCAAAGTGACGCGGCCTTTCGACCATTCCTTGACCGGCTCGCGGTCGCACAGCACCCACATGCGCCAGGTTTCGATGCGCTCGAGCATGCGCAGCACTTCCGGCACCTGGCCTTTGAAATGCTCCCACAGCAGTTCGGCGCTGCCGACTTCGTTCCAGCCTTCCTCGTAGCGGTCGGAGTGGAACACCGCGACCAGGTTATAGAGTTCGCCCCGGCGCAGCGGATAATGCACGAAATGAGTGCGCGGGCCGGCCCACAACACCACGTCGGGCCGCCACAGATCCTCCGGCACCTCGGAGCGCTTGAGCACGGCGCGATAGGCGATGTGACCGGACACCCGCGGCTTGCCGTCGCCGACGATGCGCTCGCGGATCCCCGACCACATGCCGTCGCAGCCGATCAGCGCGCGGCCCTCGACCCGTTCGCCGCCTTCGAGCGTGACGGTGACGTGATCGGCGTGCTGCTCGAAGCCGTCGACGCGCCGGCTGGTCTCCAGCGTGATCAGGGGGCTGCCCTGGCAGGCTTTCAAGAAGGTGCCGTGGATGTCGGCGCGATGAGTGACCGCATAGGGCTGCCCGAAGCGCTCGAAGAACGCCGGGCCGAGCGGGACCTGGGTGATCAGCTTGCCGGTGAGCGCATCGCGCATTTCCTGCGCCGGCGGACGGTGGGCGTCGGCCAGCACGGCGTCCTTGAGGCCGATCTTCTCCAGCGCGCGGAAGATATTGGGGCCAAGCTGGATGCCGGCGCCGACCTCGCGGAATTCGGGCGACTGCTCGAACACCCGCACCGCAAAGCCCTGGCGCGCCAGCGCGAAGGCTGCCACTAGGCCGCCGATGCCGCCGCCGGATATCAGAAATGGGGCGGAGTTTTTATCGTCGCGGGCCATGGGGCTTACCTCGTTCGCACGCACGCCTTATTGCAAAGGCAACAGTTTCGCCGCGCACGATAAAACGCCCGCGCGCCAGACGCAAAAAACCCGCCGGCTTGGCCGGCGGGCCTAAATAACTTGTCATTCCGGGGCGCGCGAACCCGGAATCCAGAATGATGCTCAGTATTTGCTTCTGGATTCCGGGTCCGGCGCTAACGCGCCGTCCCGGAATGACAGAGAGGGGGACTATTTGGTCAATTGGCCGCGGATTTCGCCGCCTTTGTTGGCCGCGGTGTGGATGTTGACGTACATGTCGCCGTCCACCAGGGCCTTGGCCTGGGCGTCATTGAGCGTGGCCGAGCCTTCGAACGCGGGGCCGTTCGGGCTGATTGGAACCATCACGCCGGCATTTTTGCCTTCCGGCGCGGGCCCGTGGAAATGAGCCGCGGTGGCCGGACCGGTCAGGCCGCTATAGCTGCCTTTCCAGGTCAGCTTCTTGCTGTCGGAGTCGTAGGTCGCGGTGACCGAGCCGGTCGCGGCCACGGTGTTCGGGGGCACTTCGCTCTTGCCGCTCAGGCTGGCTTTGAAATTCGTCATCGCCGCCATGGACGGCGTGGCGAACGCGAGCGCGCCGGCGAAGGCGATTGCGGCCGCGGTGGACCGCAGGATGGTCGATGTCATGTTTGCTCCTCCCCTTGGATCAGGCCTTGGTCAGCCTGTTGGAATAACACCGCATCCTAGCAGCTATTCCGGCCCGTGAGGGATCAATGAGTCGTGAGCGGGATGGCGGTGGTGGAGCCTTCCCCGCAGCTGTCGCATTCCCAGTGATGGCGGATTTCGCCGCCTTCGACGAATTCCGACATATAGGGGGCGATCATCTCGTCGCCGCAGTGCGGGCAGCGCACCGGCACGGAGAAGGAGCGGATACCGGCGATCTTTGGCCTGTAGCTATGGAGCTGCATGGTCGAGGTCTCCTCTGGATCGTTTCCCACCCTGGTGGTTAGCGGGTCATCGTGGCGAGGGCGCGACCCTTTGGTGAAACTGTGGTGACCGAAACTATAAGTTTCGTGGCACGACATGGCGTAGCCGCGGCGTAAATTTGCGCCGCAAACGCCGGTGACACGAGTCTTTCGCGGCGTTACGGCCAACGCAAGGTGCACTGCGGCGAACAAATTTTCGACGATTTTGTTAATGGGCGGCAACGCTATAAATAGCCAGGAATCCTGATAGACAGGGCGACGTGATTTGAAAGAACAAGTGGGTGTGAAATGTCGAAACAAGCGATGCGCGAAGAGTCGGAACGGCTGGTGCGAGAGGCGATGGAGAAAAAGTCCATCTCCATCAAAAAGGGCGATACGCGGATTGAGGCCAAATGCGGAAAGTGCGGCACAATCAATAAAGTCACGGCGGCTCCTGGGGAGACCCGCGTGAAGTACAAATGTAAGGAATGCGGGCATCAGCAAAACGCGCTGTGATGTCGCCGCGCGATCGCTTCAATCGATCATTCTAAAGTGTCAGGGAACTGGTGAGCGCGCCGGGACTCGAACCCGGGACCACTTGATTAAAAGTCAAGTGCTCTACCATCTGAGCTACGCGCCCTTTAGCTTTGCGCATGGTCTTATCCGACCTTGCTTCGCCCGCCGAAGCGGGCTTCGCACTCGGGTCCGGCCTTTGGCCGGCCCGAGCACAGGCTCCGGCGGGAAACCGGTAGGGGATCATGCGCTGCGCGCGGGTTTACGGGCGCTGCTATGCCCGGTCAATAGGCGGATTTCACCCGTTTCTTGAACTCGCTCCCGGCGCCTTCAGTTTGCTACACTGCGGGAGCAAGGAGCTCGATTATGCCGATCGTCAACCGCATCGCCGACCTGCACGGCGAAATCACCGCCTGGCGGCACGATCTGCATGCCCACCCGGAGCTGCTCTACGACGTGCAGCGCACGGCGGCCAGCGTCGCCGAAAAGCTCAAAGCCTTCGGCTGCGACGAAGTGGTGCCCGGCCTCGGCCGCACCGGCGTGGTCGGCGTCATCCATGGCCGCAAGGGCAAGTCCGACAAGGTGATCGGCCTGCGCGCCGACATGGACGCGCTGCCGATCGAGGAGGCGACTGATCTTCCGTACAAGTCGACGGTGCCGGGCAAGATGCACGCCTGCGGCCATGACGGCCACACCGCCATGCTGCTCGGCGCCGCGCGCTATCTGGCCGAGACGCGCAATTTCGCCGGCACCGCGGTGGTGATCTTCCAGCCGGCCGAGGAGGGCGGCGCCGGCGGCAAGGCCATGCTCGACGACGGCATGATGGAGCGCTTCGGCATCAACGAGGTCTACGGCATGCACAATTATCCCGGCATGCCGCTCGGCCAGTTCGGCCTGCGCGCCGGGCCGCTGATGGCGGCGGCCGATCATCTGTCGATCGACATCGAAGGTGTCGGCGGGCACGCCGCGCGCCCGCAATTTTCCGTCGATACCGTTTTGGTGGGCGCGCAGATCATCAACAACATCCAGTCGGTGGTGTCGCGCAACGTCGATCCGCTGGAAGCGGCGGTGGTGTCGATCTGCCTGTTCCAGGCCGGCAACACCGACAATGTGATTCCGCAGACCGCAAAGTTGCGTGGCACCGCGCGCAGTCTGACGCCCGCGGTGCAGGATTTGCTGGAGAAGCGGCTGCGCGAGGTGGTGGAAGGCACCGCCAAGCTGCATGGCGCCAAGGCGAAGTTCAGCTACCGGCGCGGCTATCCGGTGCTCAAGAACCACGCCGCGCAAACCGAGTTCGCGGCCTCGGTCGCCGCCGGTATCGCCGGCAAGGATAAAGTGAACACGTCGCTGGCGCCGGTGATGGGGGCGGAGGATTTCTCCTTCATGCTCAATGCGCGGCCCGGGGCTTTCATTTTTGTCGGCAATGGCGACAGCGCGGGGCTGCACCACCCGGCCTATAACTTCAACGACGACGTGATCCCGATCGGGACCTCGTATTGGGTCAAGCTGGTGGAAACGGCGTTGCCGGGTTGACGCATGATCCCGAAAAGCATGTCCTCGGCGTGATCGGGGATGGGAACCGGTTTTCGGAAAAGATCATGCGCAAGAAAACGCGCGACTAGGCCGTGAACCCGTACACGCACAGACAAAAGCTGACATGCATCGGTCGCGGTGAAGTTGATTGGGAAGGGGCAGCATTGCTGTCTGATTCAGATCAACGACATAAGTAGCAGAAGATCGATTGTGGCTGGTCATGGAAAGGCAATTGGTCCGCTATTTCCTTGCACTTTGTGATAAACAACACTTTACGTGCGCTGCAAAGCGCTGCGGAGAAGCGCAGAGAAATCCAGGCTGAAGGCCTCAGCGCGTGACAAGTGGCGACGAATGAAAAGCTGGGTCGTGGTCAACATTATAATCTTGGAGCAACAGCGATGAGAAAGCTGCTTTACAAATCGGGCACCGGGTTCGGCCTCGCACTGCTTTCCCCCGCAGTACTTGCTGCTACTTTGGACCAGGAACAGACGGCCCTTTTTGGCCAAGTTCAAATGTATGTGCTCATTGCATTCGTGATCATCGTCGCCGCCGGCGTGTACTTCATGCGATCACGGGACAAGCGCCAGACTCCATTGAACGAAATATTCAAGAAGGGCGAAGCGATACATTCAGTTGGACCCGATACCCTAGTCACCGAGTGCGTGCGCTTGATGACCGCCAGTAAAATCGGTGCCCTGATCGTCATGGATGGCGAACGACTGATAGGCATCTTCACAGAGCGGGATGCGCTGAACAAAGTGCTGGCGGGTGGCCTTGATCCACGCAACACGAAAGTGTCCGCGGTGATGACGAAGGACCCATACTGCATCCCTCCGACGACGACGGTTGATGACGCGATGAAATTGATCAGCAAGCGGCGATTCCGGCACCTGCCGATTGTGGACAACGGCAAGGTGCTCGCCGTTGTATCGAGCGGAGATCTAACCCACTGGCTGGTGCAGGACCGGATGGGAGAGGTTCAGGAACTTGTCGATCTTGCCGCCCGGTCCTAATCGCCGCCGCTGCTTGCCAATCTCGGTTTATGAGTCCACGGCCTACGGCACCAGCTCGGGGCGTTTGACCACCGGTGCCGGCGTGGGCTCCGGCTGCCGGGCGATGAGTTCGCCGACGCGCGCCTCGAGTGCCCGCCAAGTCGCGAAATCGTTGAGCGGCGTGCGCTCGAATAGGGCCAGCCCAACCGCCGCGATGAACGGCAGGCTCTGCACCAGCAACACGGCGGCGAAAATATTGATCTCGCGCACGTCCTTGATGTTGGTCGCGACCAGCACCACCGCGCCGAGGATCAGCAGGCCCGCCAGCACCGCCTCCCAGAACGCGTGGAAATCCGTGCTGCGCCGCAGGCCGCCCTTGGAGGTGCGCACGAACGGCAGATGATCCTTGATCACGCCGAAGCCGACCGCGCGCGCCACCGTCCACTGCACCGACATGGCGGCGAACACCGAACCGGTCAGCTGGCCCGGGCCGCTGCGCACGCGCAGCCGATACAGCGTCACGAAATGCGCCAGCGAGATGGTGAAGCTGGCGATGATCGGGATGGTGAGAATGCGGTCGGGCACCGCGATGTCGAGGAAGGCGACGACCGGCACCCAGATGATATTCAACATGGCGACCACGACGCCGAGACTTTCGGCGCCCAGCCAATTGAGCCAGCCGAGCCCGAATTCGCGCTTCTGGTCGCCGGTGAGCAGGCTGGCGCCGGGCAGGAAACGGCGCCAGTGCTTCTTCAGGATCTGGAATCCGCCATAGGCCCAGCGGTGGCGCTGCTTTTTGTACGCCTCGAAGCTGTCGGGCAAAAGGCCGTAGCCGTAGCGCTTATTGGTGTAGTGCGCGCGCCAGCCGAGCTCGAGCAGCGTGAGGCCGAGATCGGTGTCTTCGCAAATCGTGTCGCTCGACCAGCCGCCGGCGGCTTCCAGCGCGGCGCGCCGGATCAGGCACATGGTGCCGTGCACGATGATGGCGTTGTATTCGTTCCGCTGCACCATGCCGATGTCGAAGAAGCCGGCATATTCGCCGTTCATGGCGTGGTGCATGACGCTGCGCTCGCCGTCGCGGTGATCCTGCGGCGCCTGCACCAGCGCGACTTTGGGATCGCGGAACAGCGGCACCAGGTCCTTGAGCCAGTCCGCCTGCACGACATAGTCGGCGTCGATGACGGCGATCACCTCGGCGTCGGCCGCGGTGTGCACCATGGCGAGCCGCAAGGCGCCGGCCTTGAAGCCTTGCAGATTGTCGGCATTGACGAACTTGAAGCGCTCGCCGAGCGCGCGGCAGTGCTCCTCGATCGGCAGCCAGAGCGCCGGATCGGGCGTGTTGTTGATCACCACCACGCATTCGAAATTCGGATAGTCGAGGCGGCCGACCGCGTCGAGCGTCTGCTTGAGCATGTCCGGCGGCTCGTTGTGCGCGGGAACATGAATCGAAACTTTCGGTGCCGCCGCCTCGGGCGCCGCCGCCTCGGGCGCCAGCGGCGGGGCGTCGATCAGCCGCAACGGTTTGCGGCCAAAAGCGATCATGGCGACTTCATCGATGCGCGCCAGCGCGATGATGATCAGCGGGATCAGCAATAGGACGCCTAAGCCCAGCGCGAAGGCGGCGCCGGGCACGAAATAATGTCCGTTCCAAAAGGCGAACACGGCGGCGGACCAGGCGCCGACCACATTGGCGGCGGCAACCAGCGTGATCGACTGCCACAACGTCACCGCGCTCATCGCCAAGAGCGGCAGCGACAGCAGCACGCTCACCAGCAAGGCGATGCCGGCAAGTTTCCAGTGGTCGGGACCGGTGATGGTGCCGGTCCAATTGAATTTCGGAGCACGCGACGCGTCGAACAGTCCCCAATAGGGACCGACGCCGCCTTCGAAGATCTTCCACGGCTGATCGATCGCTTCGACGATGTTGTAGTCGATGCCATAGGTCTCGGCGCGCGAGACGAAATCGCGCAGCACGACCGCCTGCTCGATGCGGCCGGGCTCGGCGTCCTTGAGATTATAGCCCGCGCTCGGCCAGCCGAACTCGGCGATGACGATGCGCTTGCCGGGATAGGCTTGGCGCAGCTTGTCGTAGATCAGGATCGCCTGATCGACGGCTTGCTTGTCGGAGAAGCCTTCCCAATAGGGCAGGATGTGCGCGGCGATGTAGTCGACTTGCGAGACCAGCTCGGGATGCTCGATCCAGACATGCCAGATTTCGCCGGTGGTGACCGGCACGTTGGTCGAGCGCTTGACCCGCTGGATCATCGGGATCAGGTCGCTCACCTTCTGCTCGCCGCGGTAGATGGTTTCGTTGCCGACGATGATGCCGTTGACATTGCTGTGGCGCTTGGCGAGTTCGATCACCGAGAGGATTTCGCGCTCGTTGCGCTCTTGGTGCTTGTCGATCCAGGCGCCGATCGTGGCCCGCAGGCCGAATTCAGCGGCGATGCCGGGCACCAGCTCGACGCCGCCGGTGGACGAATAGGTACGGATGGCGCGGGTCAGCGGCGCCAGCTGCTGGAGGTCGGCGCGAATTTGCGCGGCCTGCGCTTGCGTTCCGGAATCTGGATGGGCGGTGCCGCCAAACGGCGCATAGGAAACGCTGGCGAGTTGGCCTTCGACGTTGGGTGCGCTCAGGTGATCCTGTGCGAGAGCCCACAATCCAGCTTGCACGCACGCCACGAGGGCGATCACGGCAGCAACGGAGCGCATAACCTTACAACCAACTGGGGCTGGATGGCAGACCCTTGAACCCGTCCCCTGGGCTCAGCCAAAAGCTCAATCTACGGCGAAACAGAATAGCTCGGCATCAGGTATCCATTCAAGTAATGACCGCTCATGGCAATTCCTTGTCAGACGCATGGCGCGAACAATTTATTTCGACATCAAGGCAACGCCGATCAGCGGGGGATAGTTCCGCCTGATGTGGCGGCCGGAGGCTGGGCGGCAGCGGCCGCCGCCGGGGCGGGGGCAAGCCCCGGATTGAGCCAGCAGACGTGGACCCGGCCGTTCAGGCTATCCTGGGCCTTGGGGTCGATAGGGCCCTGCCGCACAAGACAGCGGAAAGTGGCCTGAATATGCGAGTTCGGGCAGCCGAAGCGGTCGTAAAGGTCGAGGTGGCGGAAGGCGGTATCGAGGTCGTCCCGCCACATCAGGCTGACCACTCGGCGGCCCAGCCAGACGCATTCCGGGTTGCCGGCCGGCCCGGTGAGCAGGCGCGCCGCCTCGGCGATTTCGTCGATGCTTTTCTGGCCTTCCTTGGCGTTGTCGCCGGCCGGTTTTTGCTGTTCGGGCGGCTGCAGGTTGCCGCTCTGGGCGAACGCCGCAGTGGCGGCAAAACTCAAGGCTGCCACGCAGAACGCAGCACGCAATACGCGCAACAAGGATACTAACGGCATAGTCCCGCCGGTGTTGATGGAAGCCGCCCGCCCGTTATCCAGTCTGCTATGCGACCGGATTGGGACGCGATTACGGCGTTTCCTGCCGGCCGCCCCGGCGTTGCTTGTCTCAAAAACACGCACTCTCGAACCGAAGCCACCTTGGAGCGAATTTCCCAGCAGCAGGACTTGCTGTTCAAGACTTGGCCCCAACGGCCCGGCTTTGTCCAGCGCCTCCCGGACGTTTGCTTAAGAGGTGGGGCGACCTTGGCAGCGGCAAATGCGCGCTATAAGCCGTTCCGGGGGCTCTTTATTCCCGCCGGAACGGGTTCACGCCGATGCGCCTTGGTCTAGCCTGCCTCGCTTTGTCGGTGGCGGTTATCGGCGGCACCTGGGCCTGGCTCGGCGCCCCGGTGCCGATGCCGCAATCACCCTTGCTGGCCAGTGAAAAGCTCTATTGCCTGTCCTACGCCCCGTTCCGGGGCGGCCAGACCCCGCTCGACCTCGCCACGCATATTTCGGCGGCGCAGATCGAGGACGATTTGTCGCGGCTGGCCAAAATAACCGATTGCGTGCGGACCTATTCGGTCGACTTTGGCCTCGACCAGATCGCCGGGATCGCGGCCCGCCACGGCCTCAAGGTGATGCAGGGCCTCTGGCTGTCGAGCCATGCGGACAGGAACCGCGAGCAGATCGAAACCGCGGTGGCGCTGGCCAACCGCTATCCCGGCACGATCCGCGCGCTGGTGGTCGGCAACGAGGTGCTGTTGCGCGGGGAAATGTCGGCCGAGGATCTCGCCGCCACCCTGCGCGCGGTGAAGGCGCGCGTGACCGTGCCGGTGACCTATGCCGATGTGTGGGAGTTCTGGCTGCAAAACCGCGACGTCGCCGGCGCCGCCGACTTCATCACCATTCATATCCTGCCCTATTGGGAGGACTTTCCGATTCCGGCGCGCAACGCCGCCGCGCATGTGGAGTCGATTCGCCGCCGCGTGCTGGCCGCCTTTCCCGGCAAAGAGGTGATCATCGGCGAGGTCGGCTGGCCGAGCGCCGGGCGCATGCGCGCGGGTGCGCTGCCGTCGCCGGCGAACCAGGCGCGCGTTATCCAGGACGTGTTGGCGCTGGGCAAGCGCGAAAATTTCCGCGTCAACGTGATCGAAGCCTTCGATGAGCCGTGGAAGCGCGCGCTCGAAGGCACCGTCGGCGGCCATTGGGGCCTGCTCGACGATGCGACGCGCACAGCAAAATTCGCATGGGGCGAGGCGGTCTCCGATCATCCCTATTGGAAGGTGCAGGCGGCGGGTGGAATTCTGCTCGCGCTGATCGTGTTCGGTGCCGCCTTCGCGGTGCGGCGCGACGCCCCGCCCACGCATTGGCTGGCGGTGACGGCGAATGCGATCGCCGGCGGCACGCTGATCGGCTGGAGCATCGCCAATGTGCCGGTTGAATCCCTGGGCTTAAGCGGTTGGCTGCGGTCGCTCGCTTTCGTCGGCGTCGCGTTGTTGGCGCCGCCGAGCTTAAGCGCGGCGGTGATGCGCGGCACGCCGCTGCCGCGTTTCTCAGCGCTGCTCGGTCCCGCCACTGAGCGCGTGCGCGATCCGCTCGCGCTACTCACCGGCGCGCTGATGATCGCAACCACGCTGCTCGCGCTGTTGGTCGCGCTCGGCCTGGTGTTCGACCCGCGCTACCAGGATTTTCCGTTCGCGCCGCTCAGCGCGGCGGTGCTGCCGTTTTTTATGCACAGCGTGACGATGCCGCGGCCGCGCGGCCGCCAAGTTCTCAACAGATTTGGCGCCGCCGAATTGGCCGGCGCCGGCGTGCTCGCGCTGTCGGTGCCTTACATCGCGCTCAATGAAAGTTTCGCGAACTGGCAGTCGCTCTGGCTGTGCGCGGCGCTCACCGCGTTGGCGTTCAGTCTGGCGCGGGTGCGCGACGCGCAAAGCTGAGCATCAGCAGGCCGAACGCGAGCGCCGACAGCGCGATGTTGTAGAGCACGATGCCGAAGCAGGCCAGCGCCAGCGCGACGGCAAATAAAACCAGCGACGGCCGCAGCAGATTGAGCGCGGCGACGGCGAGCGCGGCCCAGCCGAACACCGAATAGGTGAACAGCGCGATTGCGATGCGGCGCGCGAAGCACAGCCAGGTGTCGAGCCCGCCGGTGCAGGCCAGGCCGACGCTCGCCTGCTCGATCGCGAGATAGCGGATGTAGAGCGCATAGCCGAGCGAGCAAAAACCCACGATCAGCAGATAATTGGTCGCGCGCGCGCTCGGCAGGAACAGCTTCATTACGGCGGGTTCCGAAAGACGAGATTATGCCGGTGCGCCGACAATCAATGCTCGGCCAGTTGCACGCCGCTGAATTTGGCCGGGTGGCAGCCGGTTCGGGTGACCGGGAAGCGGGCGCATAATTTTGCCGCTTCGGCGGCGGTCGGCAGCGGCCCCGCCACCACGCGGTAAGTGACGCCGGTCGGGTGCTTGGGGTATTGCGATGCGAGCGGATGCAGCCCGGCCAGCAGCGGCCCGTAATTGGCCTTCATCGCCGCCCAATGGATGCGCAGCACTTCGATGCTGGCGGCGCCACCGAGATCGATGCCGTATTCGAGTTTGGCCGGCGGGGGCGGTTCGGGCGCGGGTTCGCTTGCCGGCGCGGCGGCGACGCGGACCGGAGGCAGCGGAACCGCTTCGGTCTTGGTTTCCGCGGCTGGCGGCGGATTCTCCGGTGCCGCCAAGGGGGTGCGGGTGACCGCCGGCAGCGCCAGCGGGGTCAAGGCCGGCCGCGCGGGGGCGGGCGGCGGCGCCGCGGCAACGACCGCCGGCGTGGTGGCGGGCGCGCTCGGTACCGGCGGTGGCGTATTGGCGGCGCGGGCGGCGGCCAGTTGCTCGCTCTGCTTCTTGATAGAGCCGGTCATGTCCGCGAGATTGCGCTCGAGCAGCGCGATGCGCGCGGTGAGCCGCTCGCGGTCGGCGGCCAGTTCGCGCACTTGCGCCGCGAGGCGCTTGGTCTCGGCCTCCGCCTCGGCCGCGCGCGGCGGAATCTGGGCGACCGCGCGCCCCGGCTCGCTGGTATAGGCGAGCGCAAGCTGCAGGCGTTTGCTGCCGGCTTCGGTTTGGCTGGTAAGCGCGACGGCGGCGAGCGCAATGGCCGCCGCGCTGCCCCATCCGAACAGCCGCCAGAGCGGGCGCGTGCGCAGGGGCTTGTGGATATTAGGCAAATCAGGTTCCGGCGGCGCGTTCTTGATCGCCATGGACAGCCTCTGCGAGGGCGAATCACGTCATTGAAAACGTTAGCAGAATCCGGCAATGCTCGCTGTCATTGCGTGCTACGCCGCACTTTTACGCACCGGCTCGCTCGGCTATGGGATGCTCCAATTCCGGCAACACTGAGTCCAGCACTGATGCCCCGACGAAACTGCCTTGCGATCGTGCTTGCCGCCGGCGAAGGCACCCGCATGCGCTCCGCCATGCCGAAGGCGCTGCACACCATCGGCGGACGCACGCTGCTCGCGCATGTGCTCAGCGCGGCGATCAAGGCGGGTGGCAGCGAGATCGCCGTGGTGGTCGGGCCCGATCACGACGCGGTGGAGCAAGCGGCGCGAGCGCTCGCGCCCAGGGCCAGGATTTTCGAGCAGAAGCAACGGCGCGGCACCGCGCATGCGGTACTGGCGGCGCGCACGGCGATCGCGCGCGGCGCCGACGACATATTGGTGATGTTCGCCGACACGCCGCTGGTGCGGCCGCAAACGCTGATCGAGTTGCGCACGGCGCTGGGGCGCGGCGCGGCGGTGGCGGTGCTGGGTTTCAGGCCGGCCAATCCCGCGGGCTATGGGCGGCTGCTGACGCGCGGCGACGAGCTGCTGGCGATCCGCGAGGAGCGCGACGCCAGTGATGAGGAACGCCAGATCGCGCTCTGCAATGGCGGGCTAATGGCGCTTGCCGGCGACACCGCGCTCGCCATCCTCGATCGTATCGGCAATGCCAATGCCAAGGGCGAATACTATCTCACCGACGCGGTTGCCATCGCCCGCGATATGGGCTTGAAGGCGGTTGCGATCGAAACCGGGGAGGACGACATGCGCGGGATCAATACCAAGGCGCAGCTCGCCGAAACCGAGGCCGTCCTGCAACAGCGCCTGCGCGCCGCCGCGCTCGAGGCCGGCGTCACCATGATCGCGCCGGAGACAGTGTTTCTCTGCGCCGACACCAAATTCGGCAAGGACGTCACCATCGAGCCCAATGTGGTGTTCGGACCCGGCGTCACGGTCGCCGACGGCGCGCTGATCCGGTCGTTTTCGCATCTGGAAGGCGCCCATGTCGGCAAGGGCGCCCGCGTCGGACCGTTCGCGCGGCTGCGGCCGGGCGCTGACCTCGGCGCCGACGTGCATATCGGCAATTTCGTCGAGGTGAAGGCGGCCAAGATCGAGGCCGGCGCCAAGGCCAATCATCTGAGCTATATCGGCGATGCACGGGTCGGCGCGGGCGCCAATGTCGGCGCCGGCACCATCACCTGCAATTACGACGGCGTCGCCAAGCACCGCACCGATATCGGCAAGGGCGCCTTCATCGGCTCCAATTCGTCGCTGGTGGCGCCGGTCAAGATCGGCGATGGCGCCTATGTCGGCTCCGGCTCGGTGGTGACCAGGAACGTGCCGGCCGACGCGCTGACTATCGCGCGCGGCGAGCAGGCGATTAAGCCTGGCTGGGCAAAACGCTTGCGGCAGCTCAAGGGCTTGGGCAAGAAGAAGGCGAAAACGTCCAAGAAATGAACCCTGCGGCTTACATCCGCCAATTGTCATATGGCGAAATACGTTTTGATTTCCATATGTTTGCCGGTGCCGGTTAAAGCAAGAACTTAAATATAGGGGCCGTCCAAACGGATGTGCGGGATCGTCGGAATTATCGGACGCGAGCCGGTCGCCGGCCATTTGGTCGAAGCGCTCAAGCGCCTCGAATACCGCGGCTACGACTCCGCCGGGGTCGCCACCTTGGATCACGGCGCCTTGGGACGCCGGCGCGCCGAGGGCAAGCTCGCCGCGCTGGAAGCGCGCCTGGCGCGCGAGCCGCTCGCCGGCAATATCGGCATCGGCCATACCCGCTGGGCGACGCACGGCAAGCCGACCGAGAGCAACGCCCATCCGCACGCCACCGACCGCGTCGCGGTCGCCCATAACGGCATCATCGAGAATTTTCGCGAGCTGCGCGAACGGCTGATCAAAAATGGCGCCAAGTTCGCCAGCGAGACCGACACCGAGGTGGTCGCCCATCTGGTGACCGAGGAGATGAAAAAGGGCAAACCGCCGGTCGAGGCGGTGGCCGCCTCGCTCAAGCAGTTGCGCGGCGCTTTCGCGCTCGCCTTCCTGTTCGCCGGCGAGGACGACCTGATGATCGGCGCGCGCAAGGGTTCGCCGCTCGCCATCGGCTATGGCGACGGCGAGATGTATCTCGGCTCCGATGCCATCGCGCTTGCCCCGTTCACCGACACCATCAGCTATCTGGAGGACGGCGACTGGGCGGTGATGACGCACAAGGGCGTCGAGATCCACGATGAGCAGGGCCGCAAAGTCGAACGGGCGGTGCTCAAGTCCACGGCCTCGGCGCAGATGGTGGATAAAGGCAATTTCAAGCATTTCATGGCGAAGGAAATCCACGAGCAGCCGGAAGTGGTCGGCCACACGCTCGCCCGCTACATCGACATGACCATCGAAAAGGTTGTGCTGCCGGGCCAATTGCCGTTCGACTGGAAGAAGCTCAAACGCCTGTCGCTGTCGGCCTGCGGCACCGCTTTTTACGCCGGGCTGGTGGCGAAATACTGGTTCGAGCGCTTCGCCAAACTGCCGGTGGAAATCGATATCGCGTCGGAATTCCGCTATCGCGAGGCGCCGCTCGAACAAGGCGATCTCGCCATCTTCATTTCGCAGTCGGGCGAGACCGCCGACACGCTGGCGACGCTGCGCTACGCCAAGCAGCACCAGCAGCACGTCCTGTCCGTGGTGAACGTGCCGACCTCGACCATCGCGCGCGAAAGCGACGTGGTGATGCCGACACTGGCCGGACCCGAAATCGGCGTCGCCTCGACCAAGGCCTTCACCTGCCAGCTCGCCGTGCTGGCGTGCCTGGCGATTGCCGCCGGACGCGCGCGCGGCGAATTGTCGGCCGCCGACGAGCAGAAACTGGTGCGCGCGCTGATCGAGGTCCCGCGCCTGATGGCGGAGGCGCTGGCGCTCGAGCCGCAGATCGAAGCGCTGGCGCAGGACCTCGCGAAGGTGCGCGACGTGCTCTATCTCGGCCGCGGCACCAGCTTCCCGATTGCACTGGAAGGCGCGCTCAAGCTCAAGGAAATCTCCTATATCCACGCCGAAGGCTATGCCGCCGGCGAGCTCAAGCACGGGCCGATCGCGCTGATCGACGAGACCATGCCGGTGATCGTGATCGCGCCATTCGACCGCGTGTTCGAGAAGACGGTATCGAACATGCAGGAGGTCGCGGCGCGCGGCGGCCGCATCATCCTGGTAACCGACCCGCAGGGCGCCAAGGAGGCGACCATCGAATCGACCGAGACGATCGTGTTGCCCGCTATGGCCTCGACGGTGACGCCGCTGGTCTATGCCATTGCGGTGCAACTGATCGCCTATCACACCGCCGCCGCCATCGGCACCGACGTGGATCAGCCTCGCAATCTCGCGAAATCGGTCACGGTGGAATAGGATCGCGTTATGGCCGAGATCAACCAGAACCCGGGCGAGACACCGACGGTCATCGTGACGTCGCATAGCGGCGTGGCCGCCCGCCTGCGCAATTATTTTCTCACCGGCCTGGTGGTGGCGGGGCCGCTGGCGATCACCGCCTGGTTGATCTGGTCGATCGTCACCTGGGTCGACGGTTTTATGCGTCCGTTGATACCGGAGATGTACCGGCCGGAAACCTATCTGCCGTGGCCGATCCCGGGCACCGGCCTGATCATCGCCATTGCCGCGCTCATGCTGCTGGGTTTCCTCACCGCCAATTTCGTCGGGCGCACGCTGGTCAGATGGGGCGAGGGCCTGCTCAACCGTATGCCGATCGTGCGGCCGATCTACAAAACCATGAAACAGATTTTCGAGGCGCTGTTCTCGAAATCGGGTTCGAGCTTCCGGCAGGTGGCCCTGGTGGAGTTTCCGGCCCCCGGCATGTGGTCGCTGGTGTTTCTGTCGCAGCCGCCGAGCGGCGATCTCGCGGAAAAGCTGCCGCAAGGCGAGCATGTTTCGGCGTTCATGCCTTGCACGCCCAACCCGACCACCGGCTTCTTCTTTTACGTGCTGCGCAAGGATCTCATCGTGCTCGACATTTCGGTGGAGAATGCGATGACGCTGCTGATCTCGGCCGGTATGGTGCAGCCGGATGCCGATGCGCAGCAGAAGCTCGCCGCGCTCGCAACCAACGCGCGCGCCGCGCAAGCGGCGAAAAAGACGGAGGCGGTGGACTGACTCTTATCCCTCCCCCGCGTGTGGGGGAGGGATAAAAAGTTATCCCGCCCGGATCAGCTTGATCGCCTCGTCCTTGCCGAACAGATAAAGCAGGTGACGCAGTGCCTGGCCGCGCGCGGTTTCGAGCGTGGCGTCGCGCGCCAGGATCAGCGCCGCGTCGTCGCGCGCGGCGCCGAGATATTTGCCGTGCGTCTCGATGCGCGCGATGCGGAAGCCGGGCAGGCCGCTCTGGCGCGTGCCGAGCAGGTCGCCTTCGCCGCGGAGCTTCAAATCCTGCTCGGCGATGCGGAAGCCGTCTTCGGTCTCGCGCAGCACGGCCAGCCGCGCCTTGGCGCTCTCGCCGAGCGGCGCCTTGTAGAGCAGCAGGCAAGTCGAGTGGCCGCTCCCGCGCCCGATGCGCCCGCGCAGCTGATGCAATTGCGCGAGCCCGAAGCGTTCGGCATGCTCGATCACCATGATGGTGGCTTCCGGCACATCAACGCCGACCTCGATTACCGTGGTGGCGACCAGAAGCTGCGTCTCGCCCGCCGCGAAGCGCGCCATGGCGGCATCTTTTTCTGTGCCCTTCATGCGGCCATGCACCAGATCGACTTTTTTGCCGAAACGTTTGCGCAGTTCCTCGAAGCGTTCCTGCGCGGCGGCGAGATCGATCTTTTCGGATTCCTCGACCAGCGGGCAGACCCAATAGGCGCGTTGGCCCGCGTGCAGCGCGCGGCCGGCCGCGTCCTCGACCTCCTCGATGCGCGACAGCGGAATCGTGCGGGTGTCGATCGGCTGGCGGCCGGGCGGCTTCTCGCGCAATTCGGAGACGTCCATGTCGCCGAAATAAGTCAGCACCAGCGTGCGCGGGATCGGCGTGGCGGTGAGCACCAGCACGTCGACCGCCTCGCCCTTCTGCGCCAGCGCCAGCCGCTGATGCACGCCGAAGCGATGCTGCTCGTCGACAATGGCGAGCGCCAGATCGTGGAACGCGACATCCTCCTGGAACAACGCGTGGGTGCCGATCAGGAGATCGATGTCGCCGAGCGCCAGCCGGTCGAGAATAGTCTCGCGTTCGCCGCCGCGCTCGCGGCCGGTGAGGATGGCGACGCGCAAGCCGGCGGCCTCGGCCAGCGGCGCGATGGTCTTGAGATGCTGGCGGGCGAGGATTTCGGTCGGCGCCATGAACGCCGCTTGGCGTCCGGCTTCGATCACCGCCGCCGCCGCGATTAGCGCTACCACGGTCTTGCCGGAGCCGACGTCGCCTTGCAGCAGCCGCAACATGCGCTGCGGACGCGCGAGGTCGGCGACGATGTCGTCGACCGCCTTTTGCTGCGAGTGGGTCAGCGCATAGGGCAGGCTCTTGAGGATGCGCGCGCGCAGGCGGCCCTCGCTGGCCGAACCGCGGCCGGCCTGCCGGCGCATATGCGCGCGGACGAGCGCGAGCGCGAGCTGGCCGGCGAGCAATTCGTCGTAAGCGAGCCGCGTCCAGGCCAAACTTTCCGGCGCGATGTCGTGCGGCTCGGCCGGCCGGTGCAGATGGCGCAGCGCGGCGGCGAAAGCCGGAAACCGCTCGCGCGCGATCCAGGCCTCGTCTTGCCATTCCGGCAGCTCGGGCAGCCGCGCCAACGCGCCCTCCATCGCGCGCCGCACATTGCCGGGCGCCAGCCCCTCGGTGAGCGGATAGACCGGCTCGACCAGCGGCAGGCTGGCGAAGCCTTGCTCGTCCACCACCCGGTCGGGATGCACCATCTGCAACATGCCGTCGTAGAATTCGGCGGTGCCGGAGACGTAGCGCGTTTCGCCCACCGGCAAGAGCTTCTCCAGATAATCCTTGCGCGCGTTGAAAAAGGTGAGCGTCAGCGTGGGGCCGCTCCCGTCGCTGGCAATGATGCGATAGGGCGCACGCGGGCGATGGGGCGGGGCGGGACGATGCTCCTCGACCGTCACCGCCACGGTGACGACCTGGCCGGGCTGCACCTCGTTGAGCTTCGGCCGTGCGCGGCGGTCGATGACGCCCGCGGGCAGATGAAACAGCAGATCCACCACGCGCGGCGCCTCGCGCTCGAGCAGCCGGGCATAGAGCTGCTCCAGCTTCGGCCCGACCCCGGGCAGGCTGGTGAGCGAGGCGAACAGGCGGTTTAGGACATCAGGCCGCATGGGCGGCATGCTGGCTTGCGCGTTCGGCGGACGCAATGCTGGGCTGTGCAAAGCAAACGCTGACAGCGCCCCGCAAGCCCTCTATATAAACCCCGCCCGGCCCCGTCCGGGTTTTTGGCGTTGGAGCGACACGATGACCGGAACCGAGATTTCGAGCGATGGGTTGGACCCGCGCCGGCGGCGGCTGCTGTTCCGCTCCTGGCATCGCGGCATTCGCGAGATGGATCTGGTGCTCGGCCGCTTTGCCGACGCGCATATCGCGGAGTTGAGCGACGCCGAGCTCGATGAATACGAGACCTGGCTCGAGATTCCCGACCAGCAAATTTTCACCTGGGTGAACGGCTCGCAACCGGCGCCCGCCGAGATCGACACCGCGATGTTCCGCCGCCTGCGCGATTTCCATTATGGCTAAATCTCCCGCCGCATTGTTGCAGGCAGGCCAGCCGCTCACACTGGCGCAAGTCGCCGACGGCGCCGAAGGGCTGGTGCTGGCCGATCTGGCGCGCGCCATCGCGGCGCGCCCCGATGCGCCGGCGATTTCGCTCGCGGTGATCTGCCGCGACGGCCAGCGCATGGCGGCGCTGTCGCGCGCGCTGGCGTTCTTCGGGCCAGACATTCTCACCATGGAATTCCCGGCCTGGGATTGTTTGCCCTACGACCGGGTGTCGCCCAATGCGTCCGTGGTGGCGCAGCGCATGACCGCGCTGTCGCGATTAGCGCGCGTGAAAGGCCGCGACAAGCCGTCGGTGCTGCTCACCACGGTGAACGCCGCGCTGCAGCGCGTGCCGGCGCGCGAGTTCGTGGCGACGCACGCGCTGTCGGTCGCGCCCGGCAATGTCATTGGCATGGCGAGCATCATGGCGTGGCTGGAGCTCAACGGCTTCACCCGCGCCTCGACCGTGCGCGAGCCGGGCGACTACGCGGTGCGCGGCGGCATCCTCGATCTCTATCCGCCCGGCATGGACATGCCGGTGCGCTTCGATTTCTTCGGCGACGCGCTGGAGACCATCCGCAGTTTCGATGCGCAGACGCAACGCAGCGAAACGCAATTGCGCGGGCTCGATCTGGTGCCGGTGGCGGAATTCCAGCTCGTCACCGAAACCATCCGCCGCTTCCGCACCGGCTATGTGGCGGAATTCGGTGCAGCCTCCCCAGACGATCTGCTGTACGAAGCGGTGAGCGAGGGCCGCCGCTATCCGGGCATGGAGCACTGGCTGCCGCTGTTCCACAATACGCTCGAAAGCGTGTTCGACTATCTCCCCGATACGCCGCTGGCGCTCGAGCATCTAGCCGATGACGCCGCGCATGAGCGCCTCACGCAGATCGCCGATTATTACGACGCGCGGCATGAGGCGCTGAAGGACGGCGTGACGCCGCCCTACAAGCCGCTGCCGCCGGCACGGCTCTATCTCGCTGAAACCGAATGGAAGGAGCGGCTTGGCGCTTCGGCGCTGGCGAAGCTGACGCCGTTCGCGGTGCCGGAAGCGCGCGACGTGCTCGATGTCGGCGCGCGCGCCGGCCACAATTTCGCGGCCGAGCGCGCCGCGCCGGGCGCCAATGTGTTCGAGGCGGTCACCCAGCACGTGCTGGCGCAGCAAGCGTCAGGCAAGCGGGTGGCGGTCGCGCTCTGGAGCGAGGGCGCGCGCGAGCGCATGAGCCATGTGCTCGCCGACCACGGACTGCACAATTTGACGCCCGTCGGCTCGTGGCCGCAGGCCTTGAGCCTGCCCAAGCCGGCGGTGGGGCTGGCCGTGCTCGGCATCGAATTCGGTTTCGAGACCGCCGACGCGGCGATCGTCAGCGAGCAGGACATTCTCGGCGATCGTTTAGTGCGGCCGCGCCGCGCCATGCGCCGCGCCGACAATTTCATCGCCGAGGCCACCAGCCTGGCACCCGGCGATCTGGTGGTGCACGTCGATCACGGCATCGGGCGCTTTGCCGGCCTGCAGGCGATCACGGCGATGGGCGCGCCGCACGATTGCCTGGAAATTCACTACGCCGAAGGCGCCAAGCTCTATTTGCCGGTGGAGAACGTCGACCTGCTGTCGCGCTACGGCGCCGAGCAAGCAAACGTCGATCTCGACCGGCTCGGCAGCGGCAACTGGCAGGCGCGCAAGGCGCGCATGAAGAGCCGCATTCGCGAGATCGCCGGCGAACTGATCAAGGTGGCGGCCGAGCGGCTGACGCGCGAGGCGCCGCGCTTCAGCGTGGGGCCGGGCGCCTATGACGAATTCTGTGCCGGCTTTCCCTATGAGGAGACCGACGACCAACTCGCCGCCATCGAAGCGACCATCAAGGATTTGAATTCCGGCCGGCCGATGGACCGGCTGATCTGCGGCGACGTCGGCTTCGGCAAGACCGAAGTCGCGTTGCGCGCGGCCTTCATCGCCGCCATCAACGGCAAGCAGGTCGCCGTGGTGGTGCCGACCACGCTGCTGGCGCGCCAGCACTTCAAGACTTTCACCGAACGCTTCCACGGCTTTCCGGTCAACGTCGCGCAGGCCTCGCGTCTGGTGCCGGCGGCCGAGCTTGCCGCGGTGAAGGCGGGGCTGGCTTCCGGCAGCGTCGATATCGTCATCGGCACCCATGCGCTGCTCGGCAAAGGCATCAAGTTCAAGGACCTCGCGCTGCTGGTGGTGGACGAAGAGCAGCATTTCGGCGTCGCTCATAAAGAGAAGCTCAAGACCCTGCGCGCGGAAGTGCACGTGCTCACGCTTACCGCGACGCCGATCCCGCGCACCTTGCAGCTTGCGCTCACCGGCGTGCGCGATCTCTCGATCATCGCCTCGCCGCCGGTCGACCGGTTGGCGGTGCGCACTTTCGTGTCGCCGTTCGATCCGATCACGGTGCGCGAGGCGCTGTTGCGCGAGAAATACCGCGGCGGCCAGGCCTTCTATGTCTGCCCGCGCATCGAGGACCTCGCGGGCGCCAAGGATTTCCTCGACAAGAACGTTCCGGAAGTGCGCGTCGGCGTCGCGCACGGGCAGATGCCGCCGACCGTGCTCGACGACATCATGTCGGCCTTCTACGACAACAAATACGACGTGCTGCTGTCCACCACCATCATCGAATCCGGCCTCGATATTCCGAGTGCCAACACGTTGATCGTGCACCGCGCCGACATGTTCGGCCTCTCGCAGCTTTATCAACTGCGCGGGCGAGTGGGGCGCGCCAAGCTGCGCGCCTATGCGTTGCTCACGCTGCCGGCACAGCAAAAGATCACGCCGCAGGCCGAGCGGCGGCTGAAGGTGCTGCAATCGCTCGACACGCTGGGCGCCGGCTTCCAGCTCGCCTCGCATGATTTGGACATTCGCGGTGCCGGCAATCTGCTAGGCGAGGAGCAGTCCGGTCACATCAAGGAGGTCGGCTTCGAGCTTTATCAGCAGATGCTGGAAGAGGCGGTGTTGAGCCTCAAAGCCGGCATCAGCGCGCCGGTCGCCGACCGCTGGTCGCCGCAGATCACCATCGGCACGGCCCTGCTCATCCCGGAAAATTATGTCGGCGACCTGTCGGTGCGGCTCGCGCTCTATCGGCGGCTGGCCGAGATCGAGGACGAGCGCGACATCGACAGCTTTGCGGCGGAAATGGTCGACCGCTTCGGCCCGCTGCCGGGCGAGGTCGAGCATCTGCTGCAAGTGGTGGCGATCAAGGCGCTGTGCCGGCGCGCCAATGTCGAGAAACTGGAGGCCGGGACGAAGGGCGTGGTGCTGTCGTTCCGCGACAACATTTTCGCCAATCCGGAAGGGCTCATTGCCTACATCCGCGAGCAGGGCTCGGGCGTACGCATGCGGCCCGATCCGAAGGACGCCAAGGGCCAGCAACTCGTGTTCTTCGACGACTGGGAGCGGCCGCAGGATCGCCTGAAAGGCACCTCGGCGATCTTGCGTAAGCTCGCAAGCATCGCCGAACAGGCCAAGGCGGCGTGATGCTTAATTTCTGCGCATGATCTTATCCGAAAACAGGTTCCCACTTTTCGGGATCATGCGCTACTCCGCCGCGTCGCTTTGCGCGGCTTGCGCCGTGCGGTCGATCGCTTCGGCGAGATATTCCGGCGACTGCGCGCCCGACACCGCGAACTTGCCGCCGAAGATGAAGCAGGGCACTCCCTCGATGCCGGCTTCTTTGGCCGAGAGCGCCTCCTGCTCGATCTGCGCCACGTCCTGATCGCTCGCCAGGCCTTCGCGTACCGTATCGGCGTCGAGCCCGACGCTGGCAGCCGCCTGCACCAGCGTGTCGCGGTCGGTAAGGTCGGCACCTTGCGTGAAATAAAGATCCATCAGCTTCTGCTTCATCTCGCCGGCTTTGCCTTCCACCTCCGCCCAGCGGATCAGCCGGTGACAGTCGAGCGTATTGGGCTGCCGCTTCACCTTGTCGGAGGCGTAGGTCAGGCCTTCCGCGGCGGCCGCCGCGGTGACGCGCTGGGCGATGCCCTCGTAGCGCTCGGGCGAGCCGAACTTCTTGGTCAGGTATTCCTCGCGCGATATGCCCTCGCGCGGAATCCAGTCATTGAGGAAATAGGGGCGCCAATGCACCTCGACCGCAACGCCGGGCCGCAGCGCCAGCGCCTTTTCCAGGCGATGCTTGCCGATAAAGCACCATGGGCAGACTACGTCGGAGACGACGTCGATGCGAACCGGTTGAGTGTCGGGCATGGCTGGCTCCTGTCGGAGCTAAACTAATCATCCGCTCACTCGGCGGCAACCACCCGGCTACCCATCACGCGCGCCATGAGACTATCGAGCGTGTCGCCGGCCTTCAGCGTCGCCAGCGTTACGTTGGCGGCGACATTGTCGCGCCCGCGCCGAGGCACCAACATGGTGTTCTTGATCAGGCCGGCGATGCGGCGCGCCACCACATGAGCGCTGCGCAGATCGGTCTGCGTGAAGGCGATCAGGATCGAGCCGTCGTCGTCGTGGCAGCCGAAATCGATATTGCGGATCAGCCGCGTCACCAGCCGGGCGCCGTCCATGCTGGCGCGTTCGTCGAGCGCGCCGTCGAAGGAAAAGCGCGCCAGCGACAATGGCTGGCTGCGGTCGCCGGCTTCGGCCGCCGCCTTGCCGAGCTCGCGCCAGAACGTGTCGCGCGTATGCAGGCCGGTTTCCGGATCGAACATGCCGTCGGCATCGAGTGACTTCAACATTCTCTTGAGCCGTGCCTCGAAGGCGTGCATGCGCACCAGCGGCACCATGCGCGCGACCAGCCGCACCGGATCGCCGGCGACGTGATCGATGTTCGGCAGCGCCTCGATGAATTCGGGCGGCGCCTCGCCGATCACCGCCACCGGAATGTCGCGGAAGCGGGCATCCTGCGCCAGCACGGTGAGGAAGGCCTCCACCTTGCGCGGGGAAAAGCCGTCGCCCAGCACGATGCCGTCGACGTCGCGCGCGTTGAGGTGCTTGGCGGCGGTCTCCACGCTGAGCGCGCCCACCAGCTTGACACGCTCGCCCATCGCCACGCTGAGCTTGGGGTAGAGCGGCCCGCGACCCGCGATCAGCACGGTGGCGTCGTCGAGCGCGTCGCCGATCGGCATCGGCGGCAGCCGGCCGTCATGCGAGGCGAAGGTTTCGATGCGGCGCAAAACAGTGGCGTGCAGCGCGCGCACGCGCATGGCCGATTGCAGGCGCGCGATCAGCCGCTCGACCGGCAGCGCGGCGTCGGCCGGCAAGGCGATCGGGATGGCGGCTTCTTGGTCGCCATAGGCGCGCGCGATCACCGGCACGATGGTGCCGTTGGCGGTGGCGATCTGCAGGCAAAGCATGCGCGCGGCGGCTTCATTGGGCGGGGCGCCCGGCTCGGCGATCACCACGGCGGTGGGCTTGACCGAAACGAAGGCGGTCGGCGCATCGGCCCATGTGGTCTCGATGATCGGGAAGGCGCCGGCGGCAACCAGCGCATCGACCAGGTCGGTCGCCGGGCTGTCGGCGACCACGATCATTGGACCTTGCAGCGACATGGGGGGCGCACGCACATGTTACGGAAAGTCGCGCGACCCTAGCGGCGCGCGATTAATGCCCCGTCAACGAAATAATGAAGATCAGGCGGCATTCCCGCGCGGGAGAAACGCCGCGGCAATCAGCGAATTGACGCCGCGCGCCTGCAATTTGGCGGCGAGGGCCGCACCGTCTTGCGCGCTGCCGGCGAAGCGCTGGCCGAGATGGGCGTCGGGCAGTGCCACAATAACGGCGGCGGGATCGGCGCCCGCCACCACCGCATCGACCTCGCGCTGGCAGAAGCGGTAACCGCCGACCGTTGTGATGCCGGCCGGCGCGACGAATGCGCCGTGCGGGATCGGCGCCGGTAGGCCGTCGGGCCCGCGCCGGGCCGGCAGCAATCCGGTTTCGTCGAAGCTCGCAATGTCCACCAGCGCCGCATCGCGCTGCCACGGCACGGCAGCGGCAAGCTGCTCGGGCGCACGCCACAGCGCGAGAATATTTTTGATGTGACCGCCGAGCAGGCCTGCGTCGGCCAGCAGCGCCAGCGCGGGGCCCGGCAGCACGACGCTGCACGGCTCATGCGCGCGGCTTTGCTCGGCGAACACGGCCGGATCGAAGCCGTGATGCAGCGCCAGCGTCCCGCCGGCGAGCAGCCACGGCATTAGCGTGAGGGCGATGCCGGCGAACGAGGCGGCCGGGATCGTGGAGAGGATTGTTGCGTTCTCGGCAATGCCGGCTTCGCGGAACACGGCGAGCCCGCCGGCGATTAGCTCGCTCTGGCTGCGCGCGACGGGCACGAGCCCATCGCCGGTGACGTCGAAGGTGATGGCGGCGACATGGGCGGCGGCAGGGCCCGGCCGCACGGACGGCTGGTAGAATTCCGTCGGTGCGGGATTGAACACATCATCGAGCGGCACCACGCCATCGGGCAGATCGCGCCCGAAGCCGCAGATGTGCCTGATCGGAAATAGTTCGGCCGCCACCTGCATGGCGATCTCGGACTGCGCGGCAAGTCCGACGTGCGAAGACGTGACGATCGCCTTGGCGCCGATGCGCGAAAGCGCGGCCACCATCTCTTGCTCGCGCCAGAGCAGGGGCAGCGGCGCGGCGATCATGCCGGCGCGCAGTACGCCGAGCAGCGCGATCACGCTGTCCACGGTATTGGCAAGCTGCATCGCCACCACCATGTCGGTCTGCAAGCTTAAGCGCCGCAGCTTGGCGGCGAGCGCCGATATCGCGCGGTCGGCCTCCGCATAGGTCAGCCGTCGCGGCGCGCCGCCGGTGATGGTCTCGCCATTGGGCGGATCGATCAGCGCCAAAGCGTCGGGGCGGCGCACACCGGCGCGGCGAAACAGGTCATCGAGCGTGGCGCCGGTGCCCTCCGCTTGTTGCGTGTCGCTCAGGATCATTTGGCGTCCCCGTGCCACCAGGTTTCCGGCAGATAGCCGAACAAGGAAGTCTGCGAGGGATGCTTGATTCGTGTCCAGCGCGCTATCCATTGTTTGGGCGGGAAATAGAGCGGCACCACGTAGCAGCCGGACAGCAGCACGCGGTCGAGCGCGCGGGTGGCGGCGACGAAATCTTCGCGGCTGGTGGCGCTGAGCATGGCGGCGATCATGGCGTCGACCGCCTTCGACTTGACGCCCATATAGTTGCGGCTGCCTTCCTGCGTGGCCGCGTCCGAGCCCCAGTAGAAGCTCTGCTCGTTGCCGGGCGACAGCGACTGTTCCCAGCGATACTGCATCATGTCGAAGTCGAACATGATGCGCCGGCGCTCGAACTGGGTGGCATCCACGCTGCGCACGCGCGCGTCGATGCCGGCGCGCTTGAGGTTGCGCACGAAGGCGAGCGCCAGCCGCTCCTGGTCGCGGGTGGTGGTGAGCAGCTCGAACGCAAACGGCCGCCCGCTGGCGGCGTGCACCAGTCGCGTGCCCTTGAGCTCGTAGCCGGCGGCGGCGAACAGCGCGAAAGCCCGACGCAATCCGGTGCGATCGCGGCCCGAGCCATCGCTGACCGGCGGCGCCCAGCTGCCATCCATGATGTCGGCGCGCACCGCGTCGGGAAACGGCGCCAGCAGTTCCCGTTCGCGCGCATTGGCCGGCACGCCGTGGGCGGAGAGATCGCAGCCGTCGAAATAGCTCGCCGTGCGCTTATAGAGGTCGAAGAAATAATTGTGGTTGATCCATTCGAAGTCGAACAGGTTCAGGATCGCCTCGCGCACGCGCATATCAGCGAAAATCGGCCGGCGCGTGTTGAACACCAGGCCGTCCATACCCTTCGGCAGGCCGTAGGGGAATTCCTCCTTGACCACGCGGCCCTGAGCGAGCGCCGGGAAATCGTAAGCGGTCTGCCAACGGCCAGGATCGGTCTCCGTGCGCACGTCGTAGAGGCCTTTCTTGAACGCCTCGAAATGCGTATTGCCGTCGCGGTAATAGTCGAAGCGGATGGCATCGAAATTCCATGAGCCGTGATTGATCGGCAGCTCGCGACCCCAGTAGTTCGGATCGCGCTTGAAGCTGACGCTCTCGCCCGGCTTGACCGCGCTCACCGTATAGGGACCGCTGCCGAGCAGCGGCTCGAATGTCGTGTCCTCGAACTTGTCGGGATCGATCGCGTGCCTGGCCAGCACCGGCATCAGCCCGATGATCAGCGGCAATTCGCGGTCGTCGGCGCCGGCAAGATCGAAGCGCACGCTGCGCTCAGCCGTCGCTTCCGCCTTGACCACCTTGGCATAGTAGATGCGAAAGTTCGGGCGCCCCTTGTCGCGCAGCAGCTGCCAGGAAAAAATCACATCATCGGGCGTCACCGGCTTGCCGTCGGCAAAACGCGCCGCCGGATTGAGCGTGAAGGTGACGGTGCTGCGCGCGGCATCGGTCTCCACGCTGTCGGCGAGCAGACCATAGAGCGTGAACGGCTCGTCATAGCCGCGCGCGAGCAGACTCTCGATCACGTAGCCGCGGATATTGGCGGCGGGCAGTCCCTTGACGGTGAACGGATTGAGGCTGTCGAAGGTGCCGAGCACGCCTTGCACCAGTTGGCCGCCCTTGGGCGCCGCCGGATCGGCATAGCTCGGATGGCTGAACCCGGCGCCCCAGTCCGGCTCGCCATGCATGGCGATGGCGTGGTGCGCACCCGCCGCCCATGCGGAGATGCGTCCGAGCCCGCTGGCGGCCAGCAGCGCGCCAAGCATCAGCGTGCGCCGGGATGCCTGCCATTGCATCAGCGCGCGGTAGTTGGATGAGGGCGCAGACAGCGGTCGAATGCGATTCGTTTCCGGTTTTGCGCAATTTATCACAAGGGGTGCCGCCGTGACCGCCCTCGCATTTTCGGCGCATTGGTGGCTTTATTGCAGGCGTAATATCGGCTATCAGGCAGGTCTATAGCGTCACGCTCCCGCCGTATTTCAAACGGAGAGAGCCGAGCTATCAGGCAACCGTTCGGCTTGGCCGCAGGCCCGCGAGCGTTGAAAACAAAGGAATAGTTGTAATGGATCATTGGATTGCATCGGCCCGGCCGTTGGGGCGGGCGCTGACCGCCTCATTCGCCGCGGGATTGTTGACAGCGGCCATGGTCGTGGCGACGCCCGCGCTCGCGCAGCCGGCGCCGAAGGCCAAGCAGGCGGCCCCGAAGCAAGCGCCTGCTGCCAAGCCGGCCGCGCCTGCGCCGGCCGCACCGGCGCCGCAGGCCGGCGCCGAACAGCCGCCGCAGCTCATGTATTCGCCGTGGCTGAAGGTGTGCGGCAAGGGCCCGGAAACCAACAACAAGCAAGTCTGCGTCATCACCAAGGACGGCCGCCTGGAAAACGGCATGCCGGTCGCGGTCGTCCAGCTGTTCGAGCCGGAAGGCGAGGCCAAGGTGCTGCGCGTCACGGTTCCGCTCGGCATGCAATTGCAGCACGGCACCCGCATGATGATCGATCAGGGTCCGCCGGTGCAGGAGCCCTACAAGATCTGCTTCCCGGTCGGCTGCATGTCCGATTACCCGGTCCCCGACGACATGATCGCCAGGATGAAGAAGGGGCAGACGATCACCCTGCAGGCGATCAACATGCAGGGCACGCCGATCAGCCTGCCGCTGCCGCTCGCCGATTTCGCCAAGGCCTATGACGGCCCGCCGACCGATCCGAAGGTGGTCGAGGAGCAGCAGCGCAAATTGCAGGAAGAGTTGCAGAAGCGGGCGGAAGACGCGCGCAAGAAACTGGAAGCCCAGCAGCCGGCAACAGCGGCGCCTGCGCCTGCGCAGCAGAAATAAGCTGGCATCGCCGGTTGACGAATACCAAAGGCGCAGGCTCAGGCCTGCGCCTTTTTTGTTTTCCGGTCATTCCGGGTTCGCTCGCTTCGCGAACGCCCCGGAATGACAAAGATGTCAATTCAATTGGCTGTTGCGCGGGCGATAGCCGCCACTGTCGTCCTGCACGAACACCTCGGCGACCTGCGGATGGCGGATCGGTTTTTCGGAGGTGTCAGGCAGCAGGTTCTGCTCGGAGACATAAGCGACGTATTCGCTCTCCGCGTTCTCGGCGAACAAATGGTAAAACGGCTGGTCCTTGCGCGGGCGCACCTCGGCCGGGATCGACTCCCACCATTCCTCGGTGTTGTCGAACTCTGGATCGATGTCGAACACCACGCCGCGGAACGGATAGAGGCGGTGCTTGACCACCTGGCCGATCTTGTATTTGGCGATGTGTATTTTGTTCATATGAGGCCCACATAGTCGGATCGTGCTCAAAATGCCAGTGATTTGGGTAGGCGCAGCGATGCGCACGCGATGAAGTGATACAACCAGACATTGCAATTTTAGACAATCCTGGCTTTGATGGGCGCCTATCTTAGGGGAGAAGTCCATGCGTTGGGGCACTGTGGATTTGGTCACACGCGCGTTTGCGGTCGGCATCTTTGTTACTTGTGGCGCGTTGCAATGCGCGCTCGGCGCCGAAGAACGCGTCAATGTCGACCAGGGGTGGTCGGACAAGCAAAAGGGCACTTGGTATACGACGTCGCAAGGCTCGCGGCTCATTCCGTTATCGTGGATTCGAGCACTGGAGCAACCAGGGCTCCCCTTGGACGGGACGGCTCGACTTTTTCTCGATCCGGACCACATCAAAAAGTTTGGCTACCTGCCGTCCGACTCCGGCAAGCCAGAAAGTTTGCCCATAGGATTTGCAATCGACAGGCAGGACGACCGCCAATTTTCGGAGATCACTAAGCGTCGTTGGAAATCTCCGCAGTCCAAAAACGAGCCTTGGCTCGGGCTCACTTGTTCGGCCTGCCATACCGCCGAGTTGACTATCAAGGCAAGCGACTTCGTATCGATGGGGCCCGACGCTGGCCGATTTCCAGAGGTTCATGAAGACGCTCAATCGCGCGCTGGTCGAGACCCGAGACGACCAAAATAAGTGGAACAGGTTTGCCTCGGTTGTATTGAAAGGCGTCGACAAGGAGTCGAACCGGGCGCTGCTGAAGGGTGAATTGGCCAATCTAATTGCATGGCAGTTGAAGGTCGAACAAGCAAACGAGACGCCGCTGGAATACGGCTACGGCAGGCTCGATGCATTTGGGCACATATTCAATAAGGTCCTGCTTCGCGTCGAGGCAGAAGGCTCGCAGTCGAAGAATCCATCCGACGCGCCGGTGAGCTATCCATTCCTCTGGAACATCCACCAGCAAGACAAGGTGCAGTGGAATGGAATCGCGCCAAATCTTTCGATCAGTGAATCGCTCGACGTCGGAGCGCTCGGCCGCAATGTGGGAGAGGTTGTCGGCGTTTTCGGCGACGTGAAGCTATTGCCGATCGGTCCGGCGATCAACGGTTACCGGTCGAGCGTGAACGTTAGTAATCTCGTCCTGCTCGAGCAACTCGTGAGCAAGCTCAGGCCGCCGGCCTGGCCTGACGTCTTTCCAGCCATAGACCCGGCCAAATGGGAGGCCGGTAAGAATATCTTCAACAACAAGAATGGCGGTTGCGTCACATGTCACGACGTGTTGCCGCGCAACGATATCGCCACCAAGGTCGAAGTAAAAATGACACCGTTGCGCGGGCCGAAGGCGATCGGGACCGACCCGTGGATGGCGTGCAACGCCTATACCTACGAAGCGCTATCCGGGGTGCTGCGCAACACGCCGAAAAAGTTCGTTGCCTTCTCGAGCTTGCCATTGAAGGAGAATGCCGCATTGGCCGACATGCTCGGCACGACCGTCATCGGCATTCTTTGGAACAAGAAAGACGATGTTGTCGATAGCCTTGGCACAAGGATCAATCCGAACATCGACGTTTTCGATCAGCACAAGGGACCGCTGGCTTTCAATCCCAACGAATTGCTGGCGCAGTTGCTCGAGCGTTTGCACGACGACACCAAGGCCGAGCGCCTGAAGCGCTGCATGACCGAAACCAGCCCAATCTTGGCCTACAAAGGCAGGCCGCTCACCGGCATCTGGGCAACGCCGCCTTATCTGCACAACGGGTCGGTACCCACGCTGTATGACTTGTTGCTGCCGCCCGATCAGCGGCCTGCATCGTTTTCGCTCGGTACGCGCGAGTTCGACCCCGTGAAGGTCGGCTATGTGACGGAGCCTACGGCAGACAATCGTTCGCTTTGGCCGGACGAAATTTTTGTATTTCTCACGCGCGACGAGAGTGGCAATCCGATCGCCGGCAACGCCAACATGGGCCACGACTACGGCAACGCCGCGCTCCAGCCCGAGGATCGAATGGCAGTGATCGAATACATGAAAGCGATCGGCGGCCATCGCGAGGGCAGCAAGATCGTCCCGTGACGGCGCGCGGCGCGCGCGATCAAAGCCCGTAGCGGGCGCCCATCTCCGGATCCTTGGCGGCGACCAGCCGGGCGAGGTCGATGAGCACCTTGGCCTGTTTCCAGGTGGCGTCGTCCTGCATCTTGCCGTCGATCATCACCGCGCCGGCGCCGTCCGGCATGGCGGCGACGATCTTTTTCGCGAAAGCCACTTCGGCCGGATCGGGTGAGAACACCGTCTTGGCAATTGCTATTTGGGATGGATGCAGCGACCAGGCGCCAAGGCAACCCATCAGGAACGCGTTGCGGAATTGCGCTTCGCAGGCGGCGGCGTCGGAGAAATCGCCGAACGGGCCGTAGAACGGCTTGATGCCGGCGGCGGCGCAGGCATCGACCATGCGTCCGACGGTGTAGTGCCACAGGTCTTGCTGGTAGGCGGCGCGTGGGGCATCGCCTTTTGCATCGGCCAGCACCTTGTATTCGGGATGACCACCGCCGACGCGCGTGGTCTTCATCGCGCGTGACGCGGCAAGGTCCGCCGGCCCCAAGCTCATGCCGTGCATGCGTGGGGAGGCGCTGGCGATCGCCTCCACATTGTTGACGCCCTGTGCTGTTTCAAGAATGGCGTGGATCAGGATCGGCTTCTTGATCTTGTGGCGCGCTTCGAGCTGCGCCAGCAGTTGATCGAGATAGTGGATGTCCCAGGGCCCGTCGACTTTAGGCAGCATGATGACGTCGAGTCTGTCGCCGACCGCGCCGACGATCTCGATCACGTCGTCGAGCGCCCAGGGCGAATTGAGCGCGTTGATGCGCGTCCACAAGCCGGTCGCCCCGTAGTCGACCGCCTTGGCCATCGCGATGAAACCCTTGCGCGCCGCCTCCTTGGCGTCGACCGGAATGGCGTCCTCCAGGTTGCCCAGCACCACGTCGACCTGACGGGCGAGTTCGGGCACCTTGGCGCGCAGCTTGTCCAGATGCGGCGGCACGAAATGGATCATGCGCTCCAGCCGCACCGGCAATTCGCGCATCGGCGCCGGGGCGCCGATGGCGAGGGGGGCAAAGAACTGGCGCGGGAGCTTCAAGGTTCTGGTCCTTCCAAAGTGCCGTTCTGCCCTTTAGAGGAATGCAAAGGCCGCGCCAAGTGGGTTATAGGTCAATCATGCAACCGCTATCGGGCCTTCTCGTCCTCGATTTCACCACACTGCTGCCGGGGCCGCTGGCGAGCCTGATGCTGGCGGAAGCCGGCGCCGAGGTGCTCAAGATCGAGCGACCGGGCGGCGAGGACACGCGGCGCTTCCCGCCGAGCTTTGATGGCGAGAGCGCGCCCTTCGCCATGCTCAATCGCGGCAAGAAAAGCCTCACGCTCGATCTCAAGAGCGAGGCCGATCGCGAAAAGCTCATTCCGCTGATCAAGCGCGCCGACATTCTGATGGAGCAGTTCCGTCCCGGCGTGATGAGCCGACTAGGGTTTGGGTATGAGGATGTGCGCTCAATGAACCCGCGGCTGATCTATTGCTCGATCACGGGCTATGGCCAGAGCGGGGCGCGCGTCGACGAGGCCGGGCACGACATCAATTACATCGGCAACACGGGATTGCTCGATCTGCAGCCGGGGCCGGCCGACGCGCCGGTGGTGCCGCCGATGCTTGTTGCCGACATCGCCGGCGGCAGTTTTCCAGCGGTGATCAATATTCTGCTGGCGTTGCGCGCGCGCGACCAGAGCGGGCAGGGCTGCTGCCTCGACATCGCCATGACCGACGCCATGTTCACCTTCGGCTGGGCCGCGCTGGCGCTCGGCGCCGCCACGGGGAAATTTCCCAAGCCGGGCGAGCATTGGCTGGTGGGCGGCTCGCCGCGTTATCAGATTTATCCTGCCAAGGACGGCAAGCTCGTCGCCTGCGGCGCGCTCGAGCATAAATTCTGGTTGGCGTTCAGCAAGGCGATTGGGCTGCCGGCGGAATTCGTCAACGACCTGCGCGACCCGAAGGCGACGCGCGATGCGGTGGCCAAGTTGATTGCGGCGCGGACCTCCGACGAATGGCGGCCGATCTTCGCCGCCGCCGATTGCTGCACGACGATTGTCGTGCCGCTCGAAGACGCGATGCGCGATCCGCATTTCGTCGCGCGCGGATTGTTCGACCACAAAGTCGAAAGCGCCTCGGGCAAAATCATTCCCGCGCTGCCGCTGCCGATATCGCCGGAGTTTCGCGACAAGCCGGGCGCGAAGAAGGCGCCGAAGCTCGATAAAAACTAAAGCGCTTCCCCACGCATTAATCTCGGCTCCGCGGCGGCGGGCGCGACGCCTTCGCGCATGACGGCGCGGCGCAGCGGACCGATGCGGTCGATCATGTACAGCCCGAGGCCGCGCATGCCCTGCATGGGCAGGAAATCCGTGAGCAACGTGCGATTGAGCAGGTCGATGGCGAGCGTGCGGCTGCTCACGTCGGCGCGGCGCATTTTTTCGTAAGCGTCGAGCACGGCATCGCCGCCGATGTCGCCGCCATCGCGCTGCGTAGCGACGGCGAGCTCGCCGATGCTGGCGGCATCGCGCAGACCAAGGTTGAGTCCTTGCGCGCCGATCGGCGGGATCACATGGGCGGCTTCGCCCACCAGAGCGATGCGCCTGGCGCCGAAGCGTCTCGCGGTTGCCACCGACAGCGGAAATACGCCGCGCCCCGGCTCGACCGTTATCTTGCCGACGATCGAATGCGAGGCGCGCTCGATTTCCGCCGCCAACTCTATGTCGGTGAGCGCCTTGATGCCGTCGGCATGCGCCGGATCGAGCACCCAGACCAGGCTCGAGCGCAGACCGGGCAGCGGCACCAAAGTGAACGGCCCGCTCGGCGTGTGGAATTCGGTCGATGAGTCGTGGTGCGGATGCGTATGTTTGAGACAAACGGTGAGCGCAACTTGGCTGTAGTCGCGTTCGTCGACCGCGATGCCGGCGGCGGCGCGGCAGAGCGAGCGGCGTCCGTCGGCCGCGATCAGCAGCGGCGCGCTCAAGGTGGCGCCGCTCTTGAGCGTCACCGTCACCGCATCGTCGTGCGGCGCGACGCTGCGCACCTCGTCGTCGATGAGGCGCAGGTCGGCCAGCGCGCCGGCGCGTTGCTCCAGCGCCGCCACCAGATGAAAGTTCTCGATATTGTAGCCAAAGGCCACGAGACCGATTTCGTCGGCCGCGAATTTCACTTCCGGCGCGCGCCACAATCGCCCGGTGTCGTCGACGATGCGCATGATCTTGAGCGGCGAGGCCTGCGCCGCGCACAGCTCCCACACGCCCAGCGTCTCCAGGGCGGTGACCGAGCCCGCGAACAAAGCGGTGGTGCGGTTGTCGGGACGCGCAGGGCGCTTTCCCACCAGCACGGTGGCGAGGCCTGCGCCGGCGAGCGAAATCGCCGCAGTTAGGCCGGCCGGCCCGCCGCCCACCACGATGGCCGAAGGCCCATCGCCATATTTGTCCGGCATCAAAGCGCCCGATCCTGTTGAGCGTTAATCGATTAGCATGCGCAAGGCGGGGGCGGAAACCACGCCGGAGGCTTCCGGTACCGGGCTGCGGCCCAATGCGCTAAGCAGGCAGGGAATGAGCGAAGCCGCCGGCCACGATCTTTCCCATCTGCCGCCCGCCGCCAGCCGGCTGGGCGCCGCCTTCGCGCGTCCGAAAGTGCTGGCCGCGATCTGCGTGGTCGCGCTGGCCGGCCTGGGATGGCTGGCGCTCGGCCTGCTGTTCTCCGGCATGAGTACGTTCGACGCCTTGTGCCAGCCGCTCGCCATGCCGCACGGCACGTGGGGCGCCAGCGGGTTCGCGATCGTTGCCCTGATGTGGGGCGCCATGACGCTCGCCATGATGCTGCCGAGCGCCTCGCCCATGATCCTGACTTACGCCGAAATCGCCGACACCGCCGCGTGCAAGCACGAGCGCATCGTCTCGCCGTTCGTGCTGGCCGCCGGCTTCATGGTCGTGTGGCTCGGCTTTGCCGCCGTCGCAACGCTCGCGCAATACGCCTTCACCCGCGCCGCGTTGCTCGACACCGGCATGGCATCGGCGAGCGGGCTGTTCTCGGGCGCGATCTTCATCGGCGCCGGCGTCTACCAGTTCTCCGCGCTGAAGCACGCCTGCCTCACGCAATGTCAGCACCCGTTCCCGTTCTTCTTCGCCAATTGGGCGACCACGCCGCGCGGCGTATTCCGGCTCGGCGTCAAACAGGGGCTCTACTGCCTCGGCTGCTGCTGGGCGATGATGCTGGTGATGTTCGCGGTCGGCGTGATGAACGTGATCTGGATGGCGGCGCTCGGCGTGCTGATGACGTTCGAGAAGATCGGCAGCGGCAAGCGTTTCACTTACACCATCGGCGTCGCGCTGATCGTGGCCGGTATCGCCTTCGTGCTGACGGCGCTCGCGGCCCATTGGCCGGTGCACGCGATTTGAGCTAGAAATTAAAAAAGACCGGGAGTGAACCAGTGACCGAAGCGTGGACCTTGAAAGGCGAGATGGCGCTGTCGTGCAGTTGCACGGTGTTCTGCCCCTGCGTGCTCTCGCTCGGCGACCATCCGCCGACCGAAGAGCGCTGCCAGACCTGGGCCGGCATCCGCATCGACGACGGGCACATCGACAGCGAAGATCTTTCCGGGCTGCGCGTAGGCCTGATGATGGATCTGCCGGGCATCATGTCGCGCGGCAACTGGACCGCGGCGCTGTTCGTCGACGACAAGGCCTCGGCGCTCGCGGTGAAAGGCCTCACGCGCATCTTCACCGGCCGCGTCGGCGGCACCACGCATTTGCTCTCGATCCTGGTCGGGCAATTCCTCGGCGTGCGGCAAGTACCGATCAGCTATGAGACACAAGGCGAGACGCGTGTCGTGCGCATCGAGAAATATGTCGACGGCGCCATCACGCCAGTGCGCGGCAAGCAGCCGGGCCAGAACGTGGTGATCCGCAACAGCGAATACTGGATCGGCCCCGACATCATCGTCTCGCGCGCCGACAAGTCGCGTTTCCGCGGCTTCGGGCGCAACTGGAATCTGGCCGGCCGTTCGGCCGAGATCGTCAAACTCGATTGGGGCAACCAGTAAGTGGCGAGGTTCGAGCACGTTCGCGCTTTCGCCGTTCACATCTTCACCGCCTGCGGCGCGGCGCTGGCGTTGCTGGCGCTGATCTTTGCGACCGGTGGCCACTGGACCGCGATGTTCTTCTGTCTGGGCATGGCGCTGGTGGTGGACGGCGTCGATGGCCCGCTGGCGCGCGAATTCAAGGTGGCGGAGGTTTTGCCGCGCTGGTCGGGCGATACGCTCGACCTCATCGTCGATTTTACCACCTATGTGTTCGTGCCCGCGTACGCAATCGCCGCCAGCGGCTTGTTGCCGCAGGTGTTGGCAATACCCTCCGGCGTCGTGGTCGTGATCACGGGCGCGCTTTATTTCGCCGACCGGCAGATGAAGACGCCCGACAATTATTTTCGCGGCTTTCCCGCGTTGTGGAATCTAGGCGCGTTCTATCTTTATCTGCTGGTGCCGCCGCCTTGGCTTGCCGCCGTCATGATTGCCGCGCTCGCGGCGTTGAGCTTCACGCCGATCAAGTTCCTGCATCCGCTGCGCGTGCGGCATTGGCGCCTGCTCAACATCGCGCTGCTGGCGGCGTGGGCCGCGCTGGCGTTCCTGGCGGTGATCAACGATCTTGCGCCTGGGCCTTACGTGACCTGGCCGCTGGTCGCGATCGCGATTTATTTTTTCGGCGCCGGCCTGTTGCGCCGGCCGGCCTGATCGTGCTGGTTACGGTCTGAACCTTCCGGGAGTTTTGCCATGTCACGACCCGTTCTTCTGATTGCCGGCGGCGGCCGCGGCATCGGCGCCGCCACTTGCAGACTTGCCGGCAGCCGCGGCTACGACGTGGCGGTCAACTACAAGAGCAACGCCAAGACAGCGGCCAGCGTGGTCGAGGCGGTGAAGGCCGCCGGCGGCAACGCGGTCGCGATCCAAGGCGACATGGCCATCGAGGCGGACGTCGAACGCGTCTTTGACGCCGCCGTTGCGCAGCTCGGGCCGCTCACGCATTTCGTGCACAGCGCCGGAATTCCTGGCAAAAATTCCCGGCTCGAAGACGCCAGCGCCGCGACCCTGCGCGAGGTAATCGACGTCAATCTGTACGGCGGGCTGCTCTGCGCGCGCGCCGCGGTGCGCCGCATGTCGACCGCCAAAGGTGGGCCGGGTGGGGCGATCGTGCTGCTGTCCTCGATCGCCAGCGTGACCGGCGGCACCGGCGAATATGTGTTCTACGCCGCCGCCAAGGGAGGCATCGATGCGCTGACCAACGGGCTGGCGCGCGAGGTAGTGAAGGAAGGCATCCGCGTCAACGCCATTCGGCCAGGCGTGATCGACACCGAGATCCACCCGCCGGGCCGCGTGGAGCGGATCACACCGCTACTGCCCATGGGCCGGCCGGGCCGGCCCGACGAGATCGCCGAATCTATCTTGTTTCTGCTGTCGGATGCGGCGTCTTATATTACCGGCGCCGTGCTCAACGTCTCCGGTGGCCGCTAGTTTTTTCGTTCGCGCATGATCTGTTCCGAAAACCGGTACCCATCCCCGATCAAGTCGAGGACAAGCTTTTCGGGATCATGCGCCTTGTGTTCGGCGCTTGGCTGCCTATGATCGCCGCCGAAACCCATCCACACAACAAACCAAGTCTATTGAGGGAGTGAAACTATGGTCGCGGCAGTGCGCGTTCACAAACACGGCGGTCCCGAAGCTCTGGTTTTTGAGGACGTTCAAATTGCGGCGCCCGGCCAAGGCCAGGTCAAGATCAAGCAGCATGCTTGCGGCGTCAATTTCATCGACTGCTATTTCCGCATGGGCATGTACCCGTCGCCGGTCGGCATGCCGTTCATCGCCGGCAACGAGAGCGCCGGCGAGGTGATCGCGGTCGGTCCCGGCGTGACCGATCTTAAAGTGGGCGACCGCG
>Ga0097691_1000203_pt1 | contig 54218 bp, 55 predicted proteins | sample NGESurdeep072012_8_FD_72858 | JGI IMG/M metagenome (GOLD analysis project Ga0097691, IMG submission 72858) | Arctic peat soil microbial communities from Barrow, Alaska - NGEE Surface sample 210-1 deep-072012 | ecosystem: Environmental > Terrestrial > Soil > Wetlands > Peat ...
ATGGGCGGTGATTGCCGAACCGAAGAACTTCGTGGCAGCCTTGAGGTCTCGCCTTTTGGACACGAAAACGTCGATGACCTGCCCGTATTGGTCAACGGCCCTATAGACGTATCGCCAGGTCCCAGAGACCTTCACCTAGGTCTCGTCGACAAACCAGTGAGTACCAACCCGGTGGCGACCTGGCCGGGCCGCGTCGATGAGTAAGGATGTGAACTGCTGGAACCACCGGAACAGGGTCACGTGGTCGACCTCGATGCCTCGCTCGGCAAGCAGTTCCTCCAGATCTCGGTAGGACAATCCGTAACGCAAGTACCACCGCACTGCGATCAGGATGACCTCAGATGGGAACCGGAATCCAGAGAATCCCGAGACAGGTCCATGGATGGGTCGGATGAGATGACGACGATTCATCCCGACAGCCTCGTTCAGCAATAGCCCGGGCACGAACTCCAAGGGTTCCAGACAAGTTCGCACTCAATGCAACAATGCCTCTCGGGGTAGGCGGCGCTGTCCGGTGCCTCGTCGGCGGCGTTGATGTCGGGCATGGTGAACAGCACCACCCGGGCACCGTGGGCCGAGAAGATGTCGACGGCCTGGTCGAGCTCCAGGTAGAGCTGCGTGTTCCACACGGCCTGGCCCACGTGGACCACCTGGCCCCGGATTAGCCGGACCACGTCGGCGGAGGGAGGCCGACGGTGCTCCATGTTCAGCCGTGCACCGGCACCCGCAGCATGAGCGTCGTCATGACGTGGCTGTCGGGGAACAGCTGCATCAGGTGCTGGTTGCCCGGTGCGGCGCACGTGTCGAGCCAGCGCCCGTCAGTGCTCCGCTCGAACTGCTGCATGGCGTCGACGAAGATCTCGACCCCGGGGCCGAACTTCGCCAAGTCCTCGTCGTAGGCGGTGCGGAAGGCGAATTCCCCCTCGCCCGCCCGCACCATGCAGATCATGGCGAAGGGCCCCCCATCGCGCTCGAGCGAGTGGAACCACAGGCGTCCCTCGGCGAGGAACCGGCGGCAGGCCGTCTCGAAGAACGCCTTCGCCCCGTCGCGCCGACGCAGCGCCAGACCGTCGGCCTCGTGGCCCTTCCATCCGGACGCCTCGAGGCGCAGGAATGCGTCGATCGCCCCGAGGTCGGTCCGGGTCCGGACGTAGGGGTTCGTACCCAGGGCCTCAACCAGGCGCCGGCGGTGCTGTCGGATAGTGCGGAGGCGGTTCTTGCCGACATTGCGCAGGCAGTACCCGTCGTCGTCGCCCGTTCGTCGGCGGAGCATGGCTCGTTCCCAGCAGTCGAACTGGACGAGGGGGTGGTCCGCGTCGGCCAGCACACGCTGCAGCAGCGGTGCGATGGGACCGTCGGCCCCTACCCACTCCAGGATGACGTGGCCCGCCCCCACCCGCTCCGCCTCTTGGCGGAGCCCGGCCAGGAGGCTGCTGGCGGCATCGGCGCTGCCCCGGTGCGTCACCAGCGGAGTCCCGAGGGCGACCGCAGTGGGCATCACCCGGGTCACCAGCGCCGAGTGGGCCAGGAGAGCTCCGGTCGCGTCGTGGCCCGCGGCGATCTGCTCGACCGGCGCCAGGGCGTGAATAGCGCCGTCGTGCTCCACGATGACGAGCCGGGCGGTGGGTGACTCGTCGAGGTGCTCAAGGGCCGAAAGCAGCCACTCCGGCTCGAGGAACGGGTTGGGCTCGAGCGAGGCGGCCGCACAGGCCGACCATGCGGCCAGGTCCGTCGTCGTCAGCTCCTCCGGTGCGACGATCCTGCACTGCACGCCTCCGATACTACGCCCGGGGTCGCGCCCCACGCGAGACCTGGCGGGCGGGTGCCGGTGCCGACCTGGGGGTCGTCGAGGTGGCGTGCGTTGCATGTCGGGTGCCGGCGCGACCAACATGCAGGGGTGACTCGAGTCGGTCGCTTCCTCCTGGTGGTGTGGGCAGCCGGGGGGAACGTCGCCCCGTCCGCGGGCCTCGCAACCACACTGGTCGGGCGCGGGCACCGGGTGCACGTCCTCGGCCCCCCGGTGCTGCAGACGAAGTTCGAGGCGGCTGGCTGCACGTTCACCACGTTCGACCGTGCCCGCGAGGCCGGCCGGGTCGATGTCGACGTGTTCGACGACAACCTCCTCGGGTGGAACCGGTTCATCAGTGGGATCCGCCTGGCTGACGACGTGAAGGCCGAGCTGGACCGGGAGGCGGCGGATGTCGTCGTCGTCGACTGCGCGCTGTCCGCCGCCCTGTCCGCCGCCGAGGCGAGCGGGGTGCCCGCCGCCGTGCTCGTGCACGTGCTCTACCAGCCGTCCATTGAGGGTGACGGCGCGGCGCAGTGGGACCCGACCCGACCGCTGGTTGACGCCACCCGGCGCCACCTCGGGCTGGACGGGCTCGACCCAGGACGCCACGTCCTGGCCGAGGTGTGGAACCGGGCCTCCCTGGCTCTGGCGTGCCAGCCGGAGGCCTTCGACGTCTCGCTGACGTTTCGACCGACGAACCTCCGCTACGTCGGGCCCATCTTCGAGCAGGCACCGCTACGGCCGACGGCCACGGAGCGACCCCTCTTGCTGGTGAGCTTCAGCACCACCAACATGCGCCAGGGGTCGGTGGTGCAGCGCGTGCTGGACGCCGCCGCACCCCTCGACGCCGACGTGCTGTGCACGCTCGGGGGTGTCGAGCTGGACGGGTTGCGGGTGCCGCCCAACGTGTCCGTCGAGGCGTGGGTGCCGCACCGGGAGGTCCTCGCCCGGGCGTCCGCGGTGGTCACCCACGCCGGGCTCAGCACCGTCATGGCGGCACTGGCTGACGGGGTACCCCTGGTGTGCCTGCCGCTCGGACGCGACCAGCCGTGGAACGCCGAGCGGGTGGCCACCCTCGGCCTCGGCCGCAGCCTGGAGCGTGACGCGCCGGTCGGGGATGTCCGGGCAGCGATCGAGGACGTGCTGAGCGATCCCTGCTACCGGCAGGAAGCGCAGTGGCTGGCCGGGGTCATTGCCGGCTACAGCAACGGGACGCTGGCCGTGTCGGAACTCGAGGCGCTCCTGTAGGGCGGTCCTCGGGCCGCGCCGCCTCCGGACATCCGGTCGCGGGTTCAGGCCCCGGTCTCACTCAGCAATCGGAACAGCGCCGCCAGGTGGTTGACCACGGCGTTGTACATGGAGTGGGCAGCGCCGCCCGTCTCGACCTGGTAGCGGTCCCGACAGATGTCGACGATGACCGCAGTGTTGCATTGGTTGATCGTGAGGCGGGCCTGCCGGCTCCGGTGGAGTTTGCCGCTCAGACCACCAGCGCAAGCTCGTCGAACGCCGCGGCAACGATTGGTCCTGGGCATGCATCCATCCCGAGTTCGTAGTGCCCTCGCCGTAGGTTCTGAATGAATGCGTGACTTCGGATCACGACGCTGGCGGTCCGGTCTCGTTTGGGCACTGTTGCATTGAGCGCGACCGACGCTGAACCCGCACCCACTGGCGTCGCGAATGAGCATCAAATTGGCGCTCATGTCTTCATAATGCATTTCAATACGGGATTTTCAGGTCACCTGATGCCTTGCGTCGGGTGGTGCGGCTCAATGCAACAGTGCCCCGGTGCCCCACATGGACGCGGCCCTCCAAGCCCAAGTACCCACCCCCAGCGCTGGGATCGGGACGTCGGTGCCGGCCATGGTGTACGAGTCGGGAGCCATGGGGACCGTCAGGGTTCCGGGACCCACCGGCGCGAGACTGGGTTCATGGGTACCGATACCGCTCGCGATGCGCTGGCCGCTTGGCGGGCCTCGTATCCCGACGACCCGTTCGCCGACGACCGCCACCTTCGCGCGCTGCTGGCCCGGCACGTGCCGTCGGATCGGCTCCGCGACCTCGAGGCCCGGGCATCGGCGTTCGCCCGCGACGTCACTGCCGTCATCGGACCGGCGGCAGCGCGGTATGAGCAGCGGGCCCACCTGCCCGAGCTAGCCCGGTGGGACCCGGCGGGCCGCCGCACCGAGTCGGTCGAGTTCGACCCCGACTACCACCGGGCCGGGCAACGGGTGTGGGCCAGCGGCCTGGTGGCGCTGTCGGGGCGTCCGGGGTCGGCCTACGAGCAGGCCGTGCTCCTCTATCTGCTGTCGCTGGAGGGCGAGGCCGGGCACGCCTGCCCGGCCACGTGCACAATCGGGCTGGCCCGCGCCCTGCGCCGGGCCGCCGACCCGGCGGTCCGCAATCGATTCCTCCCGTCGCTGGTCGACCCCGACTACGGAACCGCAGCGCGGGGCTCGCAGTTCCTCACCGAGGTGCAAGGTGGCTCGGACGTTGGCGCCAACACCTGCTTGGCCGTGCCGACCGGGGACGGGACCACCTACCAGGTGACCGGGGAGAAGTGGTTCTGCTCGGTGGCCGATGCGGGCCAGTTCTTCCTGACGGCACGCGTCCCGGGAAGTCCCGACGGCACCCGAGGCTTGGGCAGCTTCGTCGTGCCACGCGAGATCGACGGTCGGCCCAACGGATTCGCCTTGCGGCGCCTCAAGGACAAGCTCGGGACACGGGGCCTGGCCTCCGGCGAGATCGACTTCGACGGCTCGTTGGCCTGGCCGGTAGGGCCGGTGGCGGACGGGTTCCGCACTGCGGTGGGCGTGGTGCTCAATACCAGCCGGTGGATGACCGCTGTCGGCGACGCCGGCATGATGCGCCGGGCATGGCTCGAGGCCTCCGCCTACGCCTGCCACCGGACGGCGTTCGGGGGCCCGATCGGCGCGTTCCCCGCCGTGCGGCGCACCCTGGCCGACATGGCCGCAGTGTCGGTGGGCGCCCTCCACCTGGTGATGGCGCTGACCGCTCTGGAGGACCGGATCGACGGCGGCACCGCCTCTGACGCCGACGTCCTGGTCCACCGGTTCCTGGTCAACGTGGCCAAGTACGTGGTCTCGGTCCAGGCCACCGGGGTCGTCCACGCGGCCATCGAGGTCCTGGGTGGCAACGGCGCCATCGAGGACTTCAGCGTGCTGCCGCGGCTCTACCGGGACGCCATCGTCTACGAATCGTGGGAGGGCAGCCATAATGTGCTGGTGGCCCAGGTGCTCAACGACCTGAGGCGGCTCCCCGTCCTGGACGCCGTTGGCACCTGGCTGACCGGCGTGGTCGCCACCGTGGACGACGCGGCGCTGGCCGGACTCCTGGCCACCGGGCTGGACCGGGTCCTGGGAGCTGCGCAGCGCTGCGCGGACGACCCCGTGGCCGGGGCCTGGCATTTCCGCGACGTGGTCGACCGGCTGGGCGTCCTGGCGGAGGCGGCCCTACTGGCAGGGGCGGGCGAGCCGGCGCTGGCCCGCCACCTCCTGGCAGGCCCGACCGGTCCCGGGGTGGATCCCGGCGGGGACGAGGGGTTGGCTGGCCGGGTGGAGGACGTCCTCGACGCCATGGGGTGAGCTGCCATCGCGCCCGGCGAGCCCGGGGTCAGCGCCCTGGCAGGTCCACCAGCACAGAGCGGTCCAGATCGGCGACGCCGGCGACGCCGGTCAGCGATAGGGCCACCCGTAGTTCGTCGCGGATGATGGCCAACGCGTGGGCGACGCCACGCTCGCCGGCCGCCGCCACCGGCCAGGCCCACGCCCGGCCGATCAGGCAGGCCCGGGCGCCGAGGGCGAGGGCCTTGAGCACATCGAGCCCGCTGCGGATCCCGCCGTCCACGAGGATCTCCAGGCGGTCGCCGACGGCGTCGACTACCGGCCCGAGGGCCCGGATGGTGGAGGGGGTGTCGTCGAGCTGGCGCCCGCCGTGGTTGGACACCACGATGCCGTCCATCCCGCGGTCAGCAGCCTGCCGCGCGTCCTCCGGGTCCAGGATGCCCTTGAGGACCAGCCGGCCCGGCCAGTGGCGGCGCACCCAGTCGAGGTCGTCCCAGGTGACCGATGGGTCGAACTGGCCGTCCACCCAGGCGGCGAAGTCGGTGGGGCTCGCCGCGCCGGGCACGGCCTTCTCCAGGTTGCCGAACGTGTGAGGCTTTCCCCGGTGGCCGACGTCCCGGGCCCAGGTCGGGTGCAGGCCGAGGTCGAGGCCGCGCCGTGCCCGACCGCGCCACGCCGCGCGCCCGGACATGCCGTTGCGGGTGTCCCGGTACCGGGACCCGACGGTGGCGAGGTCCACGGTCAGCACCAGAACCGGGCACCCAACGGCGCTGGCCCGGGCCATCAGGTCTTCGGCGTAGGCCCGGTCGCGCATGACGTAGAGCTGGAACCACACCGGGTCGGCGACGGCCGCCGCCACCTCTTCGACGCTGCAGATGGACACGGTGGACTCGCAGAAGACCACACCGGCCGACTCGGCGGCGCGTGCAGCCTGCACCTCGGCCCGGGTGGCGAGCATGCCGGCCAGACCGACCGGGCCCAGCACGACGGGCATGGCGAGCTCCTGGCCGAGCACGGTCGTGGCCAGGGTGGGCCCGGACACGTCCCGGAGGACCCGCTGCCGCAGCCGGACTCCAGCCAGATCGGCAACATTCGCGGCCAGGGTGGATTCGGCGAAGGATCCCCCGTCGACGTAGTCGAACAGCTGGCGGGGCAGGCGCCGACGGGCCAGCTCGCGGTAGTCGTTCACCGAGCCAGGGGTGATGCCGAGCGATCGGTCGGGGAGGAGTCTGCTCACCGGGTCGACGCTAGCCAGCCGACATCCCCGTGTCCCGTGGTGCCAGGCACGTGTGACCAACGGCCCTACGCCACACGACCGGGCGGCGGGAAGGTGGTGGCACCCGAACACGAGCAGGAGGACGTCCCGTGGACCAGGCATCGATCAAGGCGGACGGGCGTCCGGTTCACCTGCGGAGGGCAGCGTGACCGTCTTCGCAGAGCTGCCCGCCACGACGGCGCGGTTAGGGGTCCCCCCGGCGCTCCAGCGCCTTGAGGTACCCGAGGTCCGCCAGCTCCGCTACGACGTCGACGAGCGTCCCTTCCTCGTCCTGTTCGAGACAACGCGAGCTTGCGACCTGGCCTGTGCGCACTGCCGAGCCGAGGCCCAGTCCGCCCGTGACCCCGACGAGCTGTCGACGACGGAAGTGATCGCCGTGCTCGACGACCTGGCCACTTCCGGATCGCCGCGGCCGATCGTCGTGCTGACGGGCGGCGACCCGTTCAAGCGGGCCGACCTGCGGGAGTTGATCGCGCATGGCTCGGTGCTCGGCCTGGCCATGGCGGTGTCTCCGTCGGGCACCCCGCTGGCCACCGAGGCGAACCTGGCCGGTGTCCGAGCCGCAGGTGCGGGGGTCGTGTCGTTCTCGCTCGACGGGGCCGAACCGGACACCCACGACGCGTTCCGAGGCGTCCCGGGCTCGTTCGCTCTGACCGTGGAGGCGTGCCGGGCCGCCCGACGGCTGGGCCTCCGCCTCCAGGTCAACACCACGCTGACAGCGGACACTGTGGACGAGTTGCCCGAGACGGTCCGGCTCGTACGGGACCTCGAGGCCGGGCTGTGGAGCGTGTTCTTCCTGGTACCCACCGGCCGAGGGCGCCAGCTGGGCGCCCTCGGCCCCGACGAGGTCGAGGACGTCCTGCACCTCCTGGCCGAGGCGTCATCCACGATGACTCTGAAGACGACTGAGGCGCCCCAGTACCGGCGGGTACTGCACCAGCGGGCGGCACGGGGAGCGGAGGACGGTCCCGAGGAGCGGGGCCCGCTCTACCACCGCCTGCACGACCGGCTTCATGAGGCGCTGGCCGAGGTCCCGCCCAGCGTGGGGACGCGCGCGCGCCGGAGCGGAGGGCACCCTGGTGGTGCATCCCGTCGAGCACCGCTGGCCGTGGGGGACGGGAGCGGGGTGGTGTTCGTGTCCCACGTGGGCGAGGTCTTCCCCAGCGGGTTCTTGCCCCTGCCAGCAGGCAACGTGCGGGACCAGCCCCTCACCGAGCTCTACCGGACGTCGCCGCTGTTGCGGTCGCTCCGTGACCGCGACCGCCTGGGCGGTCACTGCGGGCGGTGCGAGTTCCGCCAGGTGTGCGGCGGGTCACGGGCCCAGGCCTTCGCGGCTACCGGGGACCCGATGGCGGCCGACCCGAACTGCCCGTACCGACCGGGCGAGTGAGCACCGTGTCGGTTCTGTTGTGTTGATTGATCTGCAGGGCGTGAGTTGGCCTCCCCACGCGGGATCTGCCGCTCAGTCCCGTGAGTGCCGACTCTGTCATCCGTGCCCCGGACGAGCACGTTCCCCAGATGGCTCTGTTGCATTGATGGATCCTCGTGCGCGTGCTGGCCAGCATCGGTAATGTTCACTCTTCAGACCACCAGCGCAAGCTCGTCGAACGCCGCGGCAAGGGTCAGTCCGGGGCGTGCATCCATTCCGAGTTCGTAGTGCCCTCGCCGCAGGTTCTGGATGAAGGCATGCCCTCGGATCACGACACTCGCGGTTCGGTCGCGTTTGAGGCCTTGCATCGGGCGAAGTCATGCCTTGAAGCGACCATGATCAGCTTCGACTCGATTGTTGGCGTACTGCGTGGTGTCGTTGAGTGCAGCCGGCAGGAGATCCGTGATCACGCGGACCAAGGCGTGGGCCCGGTCGGTGGTCTCGGCTGGCAGACCATGGGCGGTGATTGCCGAACCGAAGAACTTCGTGGCAGCCTTGAGGTCTCGCCTTTTGGACACGAAAACGTCGATGACCTGCCCGTATTGGTCAACGGCCCTATAGACGTATCGCCAGGTCCCGGAGACATTCAGATAGGTCTCGTCGACAAACCAGTGAGTACCAACCCGGTGGCGACATGGTTGGGCCGCGTCGACGAGTAAGGGTGTGAATCGCTGAATCCACCGGAACAGGGTTCTGTCGGTAGCCCACCCCCTCTCGCACTCCGAGGTGTCGACAAGACTGGGTAGTTGACGTCGACATAACCTGAAGCAAATTCCTCTCCTTGCGATGTAGGGGTCATCGATGCGAGGTTTCGCGATTCAGCCATCCCGACTTGAGCTCCTTGCGCCGCCTTGCAGTTATCCAAACGCCGCCCTGTCGGACCGGCCACGGCGGCGAATCAGGGCCGGCGCCAGGCATGACTTTCGGCCCTAGCAGCGAAGGCCTCAATCGTCGAAGACTTGGTGGAGGAGTTCGGCGTATTGACGCCTGATCATGAAAGGGCGGCCGTTCGTTCCATGTGCATCGATATCGAGGACCATGGTGAGTTCGCACGGCGGGGTCAGCCGTTTGGTCGGTACCCAGTCGGGTCGGGAATCGGCATGGCCGAGATCATGTTCGATCACCTGGTTCTGAGTGTGTCGGCCGGATCAGCAGCCTGATCGATGCAGACCGTCACCGAGGAGGAGATCGTGGCGCGGCTGGCGTCGCTGCCCGGACCACAGCCCCGAGTCGTGGTGTCGGGCAACTTCGCTACCCCGATGGTCCTCCTCCGCGCCCTCGACGTCGCCCTCGAGTCCGTCCGCACCTTCTCCCTCAACTCCCAACTCGGCTGGCCCAGGCGTGCCGGCATCGTCAACGAGACACCCTTCGTCGGGCCCGGCGTGCGTCATGACCCGGCCCTTGAGTACCTCCCCGTGCGCCTCTCCCTGGTGCCGCGCCTGTTCGACACACTCCGGCCGGTCGATGCGGTCCTGATCCACACCTCGGTGCCTCGCGGCGGCAAGGTGTCACTCGGGATCGAGGTCAACCTTCTTCCTGCCGCCATCGAACGGGCTCGGGCCCGTGGCGGTCTGGTCGTAGCCCAGGTCAACCCCAACATGCCCTACACCTTCGGAGACGGCGAGATAGCGGTGGACCAGATCGATCTCGCCCTCGAGGTTGATGAGCCGTTGCAGACCCACACCCGGCTCCCGGCCACCGGGGCCGAGCAGATGATCGGCCAGCAGGTGGCGGCGTTCGCCGGCGACGGTGCCACTCTGCAACTCGGCATCGGCCAGATCCCCGACGTGGCCGCCGAAGCGCTCATCGACCGGCAGTTTCTCGGCATCTGGTCGGAGATGATCAGCGACGCCGTATTGACTATGGAGCGGGCCGGAGCACTAGACGCCAACCGCACCATCAGCGCGTCGTTCCTCTTCGGATCCCCGGAACTCTACGACTGGGCCGACCGCAATCCCCGCCTGCGCATGAACCGGACCGAGATCGCCAACGATCCGCTCCGGATCGCGGCCCAGCCGGCCATGCTCTCGATCAACACGGCCATGCAGGTGGACCTCTTCGCCCAGGCCAACGCCAGCTTCATCTGTGACTCCATCTACTCGGGATTCGGCGGCCAGCCCGACTTCGTCACCGGGGCCCTCCACTCCGCCGGCGGCCACGCGTTGGTGGCCCTGCACTCGTGGCACGACAAGAGCGACAGCTCGGCGGTGCTACCTATCCTCACCAATCCGGTCACCTCGTTCCAGCACACGGCGATCGTGAGCGACCAGGGCTGTGCCGAGCTCTTCGGCCGGTCCGAGCACGAGCAGGCCCGGAGCATCATCGAACACGTGGCGGACCCCCGCGCGCGTGACGCGCTGCTCGAAGGGGCGGGCTCCCTCGGCCTGCTTCCCGCCCGCGCCTGACCCCACCGAAACTCGAGAGCGGCGTGGCCGGGGAACGCCCCCTGGTCCCCTTTCGATGGGACCTACGGCCCTTTCACCGGCTGGCAGCCCGGACGACACTGGTCCCCAGAGGAAGCGGCGCCGGCGATCAGTGTCGGCACGGCCTGTCTGACGAGGAGGTCTCATGGGCATCGGTCTTCTCACCGGAGGCGGTGGTTGCCCGGCATGTGAATCCGGCCCACCGCATCGGTGGTCGCAGCCACCGGAGAGGCCATTGCAGAGGGGGACATCGTGGAATCGGTGATGTGGTTCACGGAACTGTCTGTCGGGGACGTCGATCTGGTGGGCGGCAAGGGGGCCAATCTGGGCGAGTTGACCGGGGCCGGCCTTCCCGTCCCACCCGGGTTCGTCGTCACCGCCGACGCCTACCGCGACGCCATCGACCACAGCGGAATCCGTTCAGAGCTCGCGGACCTGCTCGGCGGGATCAACATCGACGATCCGGCCAGCCTGCGGGAGATCGCCGCGAAGGCTCAGAGCCTCGTGGCCGAGATGCCCGTGTCACCCGAGCTTCGCAGCGCGGTCCTGGACGCCTATCACAAGCTCGGCAACGGGATCAGGGTCGCGGTGCGGTCGTCGGGTACCGGCGAGGACACTTCGGGTACCTCCTTCGCCGGTATGAACGTGACGTACACCAACGTGGCCGGCGACGACGAGCTGCTCCGGCGTCTGGTCGATTGCTGGGCCTCGATCTACGGGGAGCGGGTCATCGCCTACCGCTCCGTCGAGCAGATCACCGACGAGCCCACCCTGGCGGTGATCGTCCAGGAGATGGTGGCATCCGAGCGGTCCGGCGTGATGTTCACCGCCGACCCGGCCACAAGCGCCACCGACCGGATCGTCATCGAGGCGGCCTTCGGCCAGGGCGAAGTGGTCGTGTCCGGGATGGTGGAGGTGGACACCTACGAGGTGGTCAAAGAAGGGCTGCACCTGCAAGGCGTCCGTATCGGACACCAGTCATTCAAGATCGTCCGCGGACCCGACGGGGGCGACCTGGAGGTGCCACTGTCGGCCGAAGAGGGAGGGACGCGCGTCCTCACCGATCCCGAGGTGCTCGAGGTGGCCCGGTTGGGCCTGGCCGTCGAACGGCACTACGGCTCCCCGCAGGACACCGAGTGGGCCATGGTGGGCGGCGACATCTACCTCGTCCAGTCCCGTCCCATCACCACCCTCCAGGACACCTCCCCTGGTTCGCCGGCGGCATCCCCGGGACCGCAGAAGATGCTGGTCCAAGGTCTCGCCGCCTCCAAGGGAGTGGCCTCGGGAAAGGTCCGGGTACTGCTCACACCCGATGAGGGATCCTGCCTGCTCGACGGTGAGGTCCTGGTGGCCCCGATGACCAGCCCCGACTGGGTGCCGGCCATCCGACGGGCCTCTGCCCTGGTCACCGACGGCGGCGGCATGACCTGCCACACCGCCATCGTCGCCCGCGAGCTCGGGGTGCCCTGCGTGGTCGGGACCCGCTCGGCCACCACGGTGTTGCGGGACGGTGAGGTGGTCACCGTCGACGGCGGACGCGGACAGGTACTCGAAGGAGCGCCTCCCCGAGAGCTCCTGGGGTCGGCGACTGCGGCGGCACCGGTCGTCACCGGTCCGGCGGCGGCCGAGCTCGCCACCCGGCTCTACGTGAACCTCGCCGTCGCCGAGCACGCCGAGGAGGTCGCCGGCCAGGAGGTCGACGGGGTCGGCCTCCTGCGGGCCGAGTTCATGGTGGCCGACGCCCTCGGTGGGGTCCACCCGCGGCTCCTCATGCAGCGGGGCCAGCAACAGACCTTCGTCGACGAGATGTCCGAGTCGCTCCTCCGGATCACCCGGGCCTTCGAGCCCCGCCCAGTCGTCTACCGGAGCATCGACTTCCGCAGCAACGAGTTCCGGGGCCTCGAGGGAGGCGACCAGTTCGAACCTCACGAGGACAACCCGATGATCGGCTACCGGGGATGCTTCCGGTATGTCGACCAGCCTGACCTGTTCCGCCTCGAGTTGGATGTGCTCGCCCGAGTGACGGCGGAAACCCCCAATCTGCGGCTCATGATCCCTTTCGTCCGCACGGCCTGGGAGCTCGAGCAATGCCTCGACATCATCGAGGACCACCCAGGGGCCCGCGGGCTGCCGGTGTGGGTGATGGCCGAAGTTCCCTCGGTCGCGTACTGGATCCCCACCTACGCTCGAATGGGAATCGAAGGGGTGTCCATCGGCAGCAACGATCTCACCCAACTTACCCTGGGGGTGGACCGCGACTCGGCCGTGCTCGCCGAGCTGTTCGACGAGTCCGATCCCGCCGTCCTCGACGCCATCTCACGGATCGTCCGCGCCTGCCAGGACTCGGGGATCACTTCATCCCTGTGTGGCCAGGCTCCCTCCAATCGACCCGAGTTCGCCGAGTTCCTCGTGCGGCTCGGGATTACCTCGATCTCGGTGAACCCTGATGCCGCACCTGCCGTGCGGCACTCCATGGCCACGGCCGAACGGCGCCTCCTCCTCGAGGCCGCCGACCCCCGCCGAGCCCCGCACGACGCCGCGCCAGCGCCGTTGCATCCTCTGAGCCGTCACGGGGTCCGCTCGGCAGGGTGAGCACAGTTTCGAATTTCCAGATCCCCTGCGGGCCAGATTTGGCGAACGGCCGGGAAACCGGGCCTCCATGCCGGCAGTGACGTTCGGCCCTACCTCGGTCGGCCGGTGGGGGCCACCATGGGCTTCGTGAGGGGACAGGCCATCCACAGCTAACGAGAGGAGCGGGCATGCCGGTACGACTGGCTATCAACGGTTTCGGGCGCACCGGGCGGGCACTGCTCCGTTCCGTGCTCGCCTCCCGCCATGCGTTCGAGGTGGTGGCGATCAACGATCTCGGCTCGCCGGTCGCTCTGGCCCGGCTGTTCGCCCGGGACTCGGTACACGGCCGCTATCCCGACCCGGTGACCGTCGAGGACACCACCATGGTGGTGGGTAGCCGGCGCATCCGCATGCTGGCCGAGCCCGAGCCCAAAGCGCTCCCTTGGGGAGAACTCGGAGTGGACGTGGTCGTCGAGTCCACCGGCAGGGGCACCAACCGGGACGTTGCTCGGCGCACCTTGACGCCGGTGCGACGCGCGTCGTGATCTCGGCACCGGCCCACGACCCTGATGCCACCCTCGTGGTCGGGGTCAACGAGGACCAGTTCGACCCGGACCACGACTTCATCATCTCCAACGCGTCCTGCACCACCAACTGCCTCGCCGTCCTGGCCAAGGTGCTCGACGACGCGTTCGGTATCGAGGCCGGCTTCATGACCACGGTGCACGCCTATACCGGTGATCAGGCGCTCGTCGACTCCTTGCACAAGGACCCGCGTCGTGCACGCGCCGCCGCCGTCAACATCGTGCCGACCACCACCGGCGCGGCCCGTGCCACCGGCCTTGTGCTGCCGACGGTGAGCGGCGTACTCGACGGTTTGGCCCTTCGCGTCCCGGTGCCGGACGCGTCCATCGTGGACCTGGTGGCCAACGTGCGCACCGCCGCCACCGTCGACGACATCAACGACGCCTATCGGGCCGCGGCCCGCGCCGGTCGCCTCGCCGGCCTGCTCGAGTACTCCGAGGAGCCCCTGGTCTCCTCGGACATCATCGGTTCGCCGGCTTCATGCGTCTTCGATTCCGAGTTGACCATGGTCCACGGACGGCTGGTCAAGGTACTGGGCTGGTACGACAACGAGTCGGGCTACTCCAGCCGGCTCGCTGATCTGGCCGCCATCGTCGGCGCAGCCGGCCGCTGACCAGCGGTCCCGGCCCGAGGCTCTGCCATGTTCCAGATCCGCATCCACGGCCGCGGTGGCCAGGGCGTGGTCACGGCAGCCGAGGTCCTGTCTTTGGCTGCTTTCGACGGCGGCCACCACGCCCAGGCGTTTCCGAGCTTCGGCTCCGAGCGTATGGGTGCTCCCGTGGTGGCCTTCTGCCGGATCGACGAGCGCCCCATCCGCACCCATGAGCCGGTCATGGAACCCGACGCCCTGATCGTCCAGGACATCACCCTCATCCACCAAGTCGATCTCCTCGCCGGTCTCGCACCCGAGGCCTATTTGCTGTTGAACACGTCGCAACCCCTCGACGCCCTCGGGCTCGGGGATCTCTCCAGCCGTTTCCAACCCGATCGGCTCTGCACCTGCCCTGCCACGGAGTTCGCGCTGGCCCAGACCGGTCGGCCCATGCCCAACGCCGCGCTCGTCGCCGGCTTCGCCGCACTGACAGGCCAGATATCGTTGGTGGCGGTCGAAAAGGCCCTCCGCCAGCGCTTCGCCGGACCGACCGGCGAACGCAACGTCGCCGCCGCCAATGCCGCCTTCCGTCACGTCACCCGGTCCCTCGCACCCTGCGACCCGGCCACCCGACCCGTCCCCACCCAGGCCCATGCTGCGGCAGATTGAGGGTTCCCGGGCCGTAGCCGAGACGGTGGCGAACTGCCGTCCCGAGGTGGTCTGCGCCTATCCCATCTCCCCCCAGACCCACATCATCGAGGCCGTCGGTGCCATGGTGAAGTCCGGCGTCCTGTCCCCGTGCGAGTTCATCAACGTCGAGTCGGAGTTCGCGGCCATGTCCGTGTCCATCGGCGCCTCTGCCGCGGGGGCACGCGCCTACACCGCCACCGCCAGCCAGGGCCTCCTGTTCATGATGGAAGCCGTCTACAACGCCTCGGGGCTCGGGCTCCCCATCGTGATGACCTTGGCCAACCGGACCATCGGCGGGCCCATCAACATCTGGAACGACCACAGCGACGCCATGTCGGTACGCGACTCGGGATGGATCCAGTTGTTCGCCGAGACCAATCAGGAAGCCGCCGACCTGCACGTCCAGGCGTTCGTCATCGCCGAGCGCCTCTCACTGCCGGTGATGGTGTGCATGGACGGGTTCATCCTGACCCACGCCGTCGAGGGCATCGACGTACCCGAGCAGGCCGCGGTCGATGCCTTCCTTCCCCCTTTCGAACCCCGCCAGGTGCTCGATCCAGACGACCCGGTCTCCATCGGAGCCATGGTCGGCCCCGAAGCCTTCGAGGAGGTCCGCTACCTCGCCTATCTCCGCCAACTCGAGGCCCTCGACCTCATCCCCGTAGTAGCCGCCGACTTCGCCCGCGAGTTCGGCCGATCAAGCGGGGGTCTGGTCCGCTCCTACCGCACCGAGGACGCCGACACCGTGGTGGTGGCCCTCGGATCGGTGCTCGGGACCATCAAAGACGCCGTGGATGCCCGGCGCGATGCGGGAGATCGGGTCGGGGTCGTGGGGATTACAACGTTCCGTCCTTTTCCGCTGCAAGCGGTCGCGGGCGCCCTGGCGGGCGCGCAACGGGTCGTCGTCGTCGAGAAGGCGTTCAGTGTCGGGTTCGGCGGGGTCCTCTCGACCGACGTTGCCATGGCCGCCCATCGGTCGGAGCCCTCGCTCTACACGGTGATCGCCGGTCTGGGAGGCCGTCCGATCACCCGGCGGTCTCTCGAGGACATGCTGGCCGTGGCGGCCGAAGATCAGCTCGAGGCGCTCACCTTCCTCGACCTGGACACCGGGATCGTCGAGCGCGAGCAGACCCGAATAGCGTCGGCAACGACCCGACCCGGACCGACCGCCGAGTTCGTCCTCCGCGACCTCGCTCTCCATCAGACCGGAACGGAGGAACCATGACCACCCAGCCGGTCCGCTTCTTCCAGGTCGGGAGCTTCGCCGTCGGCAACCGGCTACTCCCCCCGCGCGACCGGACCGTCCAGTCCGACGCCGACCGGACCAACTCGCTCGACGCAGGCCACCGCGCCTGCCAGGGGTGTGGCGAGGCCCTCGGGGCGCGCTACGCCATCGATGCCGCCATGCGCTCGACGAGGGGCCATCTCATGGTGGTCAATGCCACCGGTTGCCTCGAGGTCTTCTCGACCCCCTACCCGCAGACGTCGTGGCGGATCGCCTGGCTGCACTCGCTCTTCGGCAACGCACCGGCGGTGGCCACCGGGATGGCGGCGGCGATGAAGGTGAAGGGGAAGACCGATGTCCGGGTGGTCGGCCAGGCCGGGGACGGGGGGACCGTCGACATCGGTTTCGGGTGCCTGTCGGGGATGTTCGAGCGTAACGACGACGTCCTGTTCATCTGCTACGACAACGAGGCCTACATGAACACCGGTGTCCAGCGTTCCGGGGCCACGCCGCCGGCGGCCCGGACGGCCACCACCGAGGCGGTGGGCAGCCAGCCGGGGAACGTCTTCGGCCAGGGGAAGGACCTCCCCCGTCTGGCCATGGCCCACGACATCCCCTACGTCGCCACCGCAACGGTCGCCGACCTCCACGACCTCGAGGGCAAGGTCGAGCGGGCCATGCAGTTCCGTGGTGCCCGCTACCTGCACATCCTCGTACCGTGCCCGCTTGGCTGGGGCTCCGCATCGTCCGACACGATCCGGGTGGCGCGGCTGGCGCAGGAGACCGGTCTCTTCCCCGTCTTCGAGGCCGAGGGTGGCCAGGTGACCGCAGTGTCGCCGATCCGCCACCGGACGCCGGTGGAGGAGTACCTGTCCATTCAGGGCCGATACGCCCACCTTTTCGGTGAACACCCGAGTCTCGACGTGATCGCCCGCATCCAGGCTATCGCCGACCACAACATCGCCCGATACGGACTCGACCCCGGCGAGGACGACGACACTGAACCGGAGGGGGGAAGACCGTAGTGGACCACCCTTTCGCCATCACCCTCGACGTGGGATCGAGCCGTGCCAACCACACCGGCTCGTGGCGGGTCGAGCGACCGGTGTACGTCGATCGGCAGCCCCCGTGCAGCGACGCCTGCCCCGCCGGCGAGCGGGTCCAGCAGTGGCTGTACCAGGCCGAGCCTGGGGACTACGAGACGGCGTGGAGGCAGCTGGTCGAAGACAACCCGTTCCCGGCTGTGATGGGCAGGATCTGCTACCACCCGTGCGAGACGGCATGCAACCGTGCTCAGCTCGACGAAGCGGTCGGCATCAACGCCGTCGAGCGGTTTCTCGGCGATCTGGCCATCGACCGGGGATGGCAGCTCCCTCCTGCCGGGCCCGACACCGGCAAGCGCGTCCTCGTGATCGGAGGCGGACCGGCCGGGCTCAGCTGCACGTACCACCTCCGCCGCCTAGGCCACCAGGTGCGCCTGGTCGACTCGGCGGCCGCGCTCGGGGGCATGATGCGATTCGGCATCCCCTCCTACCGCCTCCCCCGCGACGTCCTCGATGCGGAGATCGAGCGGATCATCACCCTCGGCGTCGATGTCGGGCTCGAGCACACGGTGGAGGACATCGAGTCCGAGCGCGCCGAAGGCGCCTTCGACGCGGTCTTCGTGGCGGTGGGCGCACAGCTGGCCCGGCGCCTCGATATCCCCTCGGGTGACTCGGCCCGAGTCCTCGACGCCATCTCACTGCTCCACCGGGTCGCCGACGGCGATCCACCCCAGCTCGGCCTCCGCGTCGCCGTCTACGGCGGCGGTGACACCGCGATCGACGCGGCGCGCACAGCCCGGCGTCTCGGTGCCACCGACGCCGTCGTCGTCTACCGCCGGAACCGTGGGCACATGCCCGCGCACGGCGACGAGCTCGACGAAGCCCTCGCCGAGGGCGTCACCATGCGTTGGCTATCGGTGGTCGACCGGGTCGACCCCGGCCACCTGGTGATCGAAAAGGTGCGGCTCGACGGCGAGGGGTTCCCGGTGCCGACGGGTGAGACCGAGCAACTCGACGCCGACTCGTTCGTGCTGGCGCTCGGCCAGGACACCGACCTGACCCTCCTGGACCGGGCACCCGACGTGGCCATCGACGACGGCTACGTCCAGGTCGAGACGACCATGATGACCGGCGAGGCAGGTGTCTTCGCCGGCGGCGACAGCGTGCCCTCACAGCGCACGGCGACCATGGCCATCGGGCACGGGGGCAGGGCGGCGCTGGGTATCGACGCCTACTTCGTCGGACAGGAGGCTACCGGTCCCCCGCTGGCCGCCCCGGCCACGTTTGAACGCCTCAATACCTGGTACTTCGCCGAGGCACCACGCACCAAGCGCCCCGAGCTCGAGCGGGCCCGACGGATCAGCACGTTCGACGAGGTCGTCGGGGGCCTGACCGAGGAGAACGCTCTGTTCGAGGCTCGCCGCTGCCTCTCGTGCGGAAACTGCTTCGAGTGCGACAACTGCTTCGGGGTCTGCCCCGACAACGCCGTGATCAAGCTGGGTCCGGGCGAGCGCTACCGGTTCGACTACGACTTCTGCAAGGGATGCGGTATCTGCGTCGCGGAGTGCCCCTGCGGGTCGATCGACATGGTGCCCGAGGAGATCTGAGCCGGAGCCGAGGTCTAGCCAGCTTGTGCCGGTGCCGGTCCTCCCCCCTACCGCTCCGGACGGCGAAGCCAATTTTGCATACCCACACCTTTCTCTTAGGCCGCCGCCGGCCGGGGCTGATGCCCCGCAATATCGGAGCGAATGCCACATTTGCAAGCAATGGGGCATTCCTAGGGACCTTGTCCCCTACACGTCGGAGACGGTCATCGACAAGATCGCCGTGCCGGTCCTGCTGACCCCAACAGTCCACTTCGGAGGAAGGCGTGGTGAACATGGAACGTGGACATCTGAGGTTGCGGGTCAGACCAACGAGTCGGCGAATCCTCGTGGCCGCGTGCCTGATCGGTGGGCTAGGGGTCGTGCTCGTGCCGCCGGCTGCGATGGGAGTGCCCGCGCCGGTGTGCTCGGCCGGTCTGTGCACGGTCACCTTCCATGATCCCGGCGCGCCTCAGTCGTTCACCGTGGCGACCGGGATCGAGTCCATCACGGTGACCGCTGACGGGGCCCAGGATGGCGGGGTGCTCAATGACCCCGGTGCCGGCGGAAAGGGTGGAGTGGACTCGGCGACGCTCGGTGTCACGCCGGGTAGCACGCTCACTGTGGAAGCCGGCGGTCAAGGCACCAATGAGGCCAGCGTCTCCCCCGATCCGGTGGCCCGAGGCTACAAGGGTGGTGGTATCGGAGCCCAGGGAGGGCAGTCCCATTGGAGCGCCGCTAGTGGCGGTGGTTCGTTCGTCTTCGGACCTACCGGGTCCGTCCTGGTGGCCGCAGGTGCCGGCGGGGGATACGGCGGAGGTGGTGGGAACGGCTCCGGCGGAGGCTCGAGCTTCAGCACAGACCCGACCGCTACCTTCACCTCCGGGACCTGGAGTGGTGCCGGGAAGGTGACGATCAGCTACGCCACCAAATCCCCACCCCCCGGCTCATCGAGCGGGTATTGGCTGCTCGGTGGTGACGGCGGTGTATTCGCCTACGGATCTAGCGGGTTCTTCGGATCGGGGACGTCGGGTGTGGCCGACTGCCCGGCCAATCCGCCCACGCGCTCGATGCCGGGCGGGTCGTGTTGGTCCATGACTCCCACCGCCGACGGCCAGGGCTACTGGATGCTCAATGCCTACAGCGGAAAGATCTATGCCATCGGTGACGCCGTCTCGTACGGACAGCCAGCCGACACACCGACCTTCGGTGGAAGCACAGAGACTTGGCCCACCGCTATCGACATCGTGGCCACCCCGGCCGGCAAGGGCTACTGGGTACTCGAAGAAGGCCAAAGTGGACTGGGCTCCGTGCAGGCGTTCGGTGATGCCGTCTCCTATGGCGACGGGTCCACGGTCGCCCATGGTGCTTTCCACGTCGGCGCGCCAGCGGGCATGGCCTCGACGCCGGATGGCAAGGGCTACTGGATCGTCGACAGCGACGGTGGTGTGTTCAGTTTCGGTGATGCCGTCTTTGCCGGGTCGATGGGCGGCACGTGGCTCAACGCCCCCGTCATTGGCGTGGCCGCCACTGGTGACGGAGGCGGCTACTGGCTGGCTGCATCCGATGGGGGGTGTTCGCCTTCGGCGATGCAACCTTCGGGGGGTCGATGGCCACGACTCCGTTGATCAAGCCGGTGATCGGTATTGCTCCGGACCCATCGGGATCTGGGTACTGGCTGACTGCCTCCGATGGTGGTGTGTTCGCCCTCGGAGGTGCCTCGTTCCTCGGCTCGATGGGTGGCCGAAGCCTCAACGCCCCGGTGTTCGCCATCAGCACCCGGACTGTGGCTGCCGGGTAAGCAGGACACAGTGAAGACCTCTGAGCGACTCGTTGGCGTCCTCGTCATGCTGGCCATGAGTATGGTCGGTTCGATGGCCCTGGGCGCCCCACCGGCACGGGCAACCGCCACGACCCGGAGCGCCGGCTACTGGCTCGAATCGCGCGACGGTGGCGTCTTCGCCTTCGGCGGCGCCCCGTTCCTCGGGTCGGCAATCGATCAGTGCACACTCCAATGCTGGGGATTCACCGCGACGGGTAGCGGGAACGGCTATTGGGTCGTCGACACTTAGAGCTTCAGCGGATAGGCGGGTCCGCATGGATACCGGCGACACATCAAGGCGACGATTCGGCTTCGTGACCAGGGTGAACGTGCGGATACCTGAAACTGCATTTCCCCTGGTCAGGACCTATCCGCGCGGCCTCTTACTCGTCCGCCGACCCTTCCGTCACGAGCTTGTACGGATTTGGCGATGCCACAGCCGTGTCTCTGCCGAGCCAAAGTGGCGGCGCAACGGCCGTGGCGTCGACTCCGTCCGGGCAGGGCGGGTGGGTCCTCTACGGACAGAGCGGCACCGTCGTGCCGTTCGGGGATGCAACTTGGTTCGGCGATGGCTCCGCCATCCACCATCGCAGTGGGATGTGGCCGCCGTACGGGAGCGCCATCGACTACTTCTCGGGGATCGCCTCGACTCCCGACGGCGGCGGCTACTGGCTGGACGGGATCGACGGTGGGGTGTTTGCCTATGGCGACGCCGCGTTCTACGGATCAATGGGCGGGCAGGTGATCAACGCCCCCGTAGCGGGGATCGCCCGCACCTCCGACGGCCGTGGGTACTGGCTCGTGTCGTGGGACGGTGGCGTGTTCGCTTCCGGGGATGCCCGGTTCTCGGGTTCCATGGGGGGCAAGCTCCTCAACGAACTCATGATCGGCATCGCCGGCAACCCGAACGGGTCCGGCTACTGGACAGTGGCTCAGGATGGCGGCGTCTTCGCCTTCGGGGGTGCTCCGTTCTTGGGTTCAATGGCGAACCACAACACCCTGACTCAGCCGTTCTTCGGCATTGCCACCAGCGGCTAGTTGCCGTATGTAAACAGCGGCTGGACCTTGTCACCTGTGGGCACTGTTGCGTTGAGCGTGGCCCCGCACGTTCGCATTAGGGGTCGTGCCGGGCTGTTCGTAGGCGAAGCTGTGAAAGTGAAGCGCCGACACTTCGTTCGACCTGACCGGATCCCAAGTAAGCGTTCACCGGGCTCAGGTTTCCGGTCTCGGCGTCAGGGAATCATGATCGCTGAGCGCTGGTACCTGCTCTATGGACTCTCCTATCGGGATCTGGACTAGCTGCTCGCCGAGCGTGGCATTGAAGTCGACCATGTGACCCTGTTTCGATGGGTCCAGCTATTCAGGCCCTTGCTCACCGACGCAGCTCGGCCATGCCGGCATCGGGTGGAAAGTCACTAGTTCGTCGACGAGACCTGCGTGAACGTCTTCGGGTCCTGGCGATACGTCCACCGCGCCGTTGACCACTATGGGCAGGTCATCGACGTGTTTGTGTCCACGAGACGCGACCCGAAGGCCGCGACAGCGTTCTTCGCCGATGCGATCCACTCTCACCGTCAACCGGCTCAGATCACCACCGATCGAGCCCACGCACTGTTGCGAGCGGTTACGGACCTCCTACCGGACGCACCGCACGACACCACTCAGTACGCAGCCAATCGAGTTGAAACAGACCACGGGCGCCTCGAAGCGAGACTTCACCCGATGCGAGGACTGAAACAGGACCGGACCGCCAACGTTGTGATTCGAGGGCATGCCTTCGTCCAGAACCTGCGGCGAAGGCAGTACGAGCTCGGGCTCGAAGGTCGGCCCGGACTGATCCTCACCGCGGCGTTCGACGAGCTCGCGCAGGTGATCTGAGCCGCAAACCCGCTAGCACTGGTCGATGCACGCTCCCATATCAATCAGCGCAATAGAGCCCTTTAGGGTCACGAAGCGCGGCTGTAGCGCCGAGATTTGGGGACAGTGCATAGTCGGTCGGTAGCGCCGTCACACTCCGAATCGTTATTGAGACGGCGCCTGCCCGGAATGAGCCCGGTTTCCGTGGGAAGCGGTGACTGAGGCTCGGTTCAGCAATTTGCGGCGGAATTCAGGAGGCGGCCACGTCCGCACTATCTCCGTACCCTCTACGGAGAGAGGCGGGCCGTCCAGGTGAACTGCGTGCCTCCACCTTCGGGAGATATGCAGGAGAACATTCCCTGGTGCCGATTCGCCCGTCTTTGCATGTTGGCCAGACCACTGGATCGCTCAGGTTGGCCGATTCCCACCCCGTTGTCGGTCACGCTGAGGGTGAAGAGCTGACCCACGAGGATTGCCGAGATCGTCGCCGAGCTGGCCCGAGCGTGGCGGGCGCAGTTCGAAAGGGCCTCTCGGGTGGCTGCGAGGATGTCGTCGCTCAATCCGGCATCGATCGAGGTGTCGAGAACCCCGCTGAATTCGAGTTGCGGTCGGAAGCCAAGTTGGGGAACGTGGTCGTCGATCACCGCGATCAAGGATGCCCGCAGACCGCTGGACCCGGGTCCCGCGGGCCGGAGCTGCAGATCGAAGATTGTGGCGCGTATCCGACTGATGACACCGTCGAGGGACTCGACCACGGATGTCAGCCGCTGAGCTACCGCAAGCTCCTCGATCCGACCCACAATCCCCTGGAGGCTCATGCCGGTGGCTAAGAGTTCCTGGATCACATGGTCGTGGAGATCCTCGGCGATGCGTTCATTGTCCTCTAGCACGGCCAGTCGGAGTTCGGACTTCCGGGAGTTGACCAGTTCCATGGCCAGGGCCGCCTGGTGGGCGAATGCCGCGGCCATGCCGAGTTCGGGCGGTCCGAACGCTCGACGTTCAACCGACCGGGCGAACGACATGACCCCGAGCGGATGCTCCCCGGCAGCCAGCGGAACGACCATCAGCGGTCCGATCGCCATATTCTCGGCGGCATCAGTGGCGTCGTAGTGGTCGATCAGCGTGGGCTCGCCGGACTGCATCACCTGCTCGGTCGCAGTTCCCCCTATCGGCCATCTAGATCCGCTTACGCGAGATGCCAGGGGTCCACTGGCGGCCAACAAGACGTTCGTGTCATCGTCTTCGGGGACGGTGATCGTGACGATGTCCGCGTCGGCGGCAATCGTGGCCTGATGGGCGATCAGCTCCATCGGCGGAGAAGAAGTGTCAGTGAGGAGGCCATAGCTCAGGTGATTGGTGGCAGCCAGCCATCGCCTACGCAACTCGGACTCGGCCATCAGCTGGGCATTGGCGATGACACCACCGGCCGTGCCGGCCATCATGGTGGCGACAACTTCGTCCTCGCTGGTGAACTCGTCGTCGTTGACCGGCTCGGTGAGATAGAGGTTCCCGAAGACCTCGCCGCCAACTTGAATCGGCACGCCGAGGAATGCCCCCATCGGCGGATGCCCGGAAGGGAAGCCGACGGCCATCTCATGGGAGCCGAGGTCGCTTAGGCGCAAAGGGACCGGGACGTCGATGAGAAGTCCGAGGATGCCCTTTCCCCGGGGCAACGCCCCGATCTTCTCCACTGTCTCGTCGTCCATGCCCGAATGGACGAACTCCTCGAGCCGTCCGTCGTGGCCGATGACACCCAGTGCCGCATAGCGGGCTCCCAGGAGGTTGCGGGACGAGTCGACGATGGCCTGGAGGACGGTGGGAAGATCCCTCTCAGCGGACGCAGTGTCGGCGGCGAACGCGTACGCACGTTCCAATCTGAGCAGTCGCCGCTCGATCGAGTCGACGTGCTCATGCTCGGAGAGGGTCATCTCGTCCATGCCGGGCTCGGAAGACGTCGCGATATCGACCTGTCGTCGGTGACACGGTCCGGCCGCAACGACTGCGGAAGACAGTGACATTTCAGTATCTCGAACACGTCGCCCTGAATTCCAACACTCATATCACGATAGGGGAGGCGGAACTCCAACGGAACCGGTGGGCCCCAGCAGTCGCCAGGCAAGTCGGAGACCGCAGGTTCAGTCTAACCCGGTCACCTCAGACCAGGGCCGGGGCGCAGTGTTCTCCAATATATGGAAAGTAGGGCTGGGGTTCGCCAAGACGAAAGGCTGGGGCTGACCCACCGGTGCTGATCTCTGAATTACGACTCCGAACTCCGTCCGTGGTCCCGGATGGCTGCGAGCAGCTTGTCCGTACGGATCTCCTTCGGGATGACGGCGACCGCACCGGCCTTGAGCGAGTCGAGGGCGACTTCGCTTGTCACGACGCCCGTGTGCAGGATGACGGCCACGTGGGGAGCAGAGCGGGAGAGGATCCGGCAGAGATCGATCCCCGTGCCATCCGGAAGCTGATTGTCGATGACCGCGACGTCGGGCAGCAGTTTGGTGATGACGAGCTCGCCTTGAACCATGGTTCCGACGGACGCCACCACGCTCATCCCGGCCGCCGTGAAAATGTCGCTGAGCTGGTCTCGAACCTGAGGATGGTCTTCGACCAAACAGACGGTGATAGCCCTCGTTGACGGCACATCGGTCGTGGCTGATGACATTGCCTCATTCTTCCTGCCCGGAGATTCACCGAATAGTGCCATTCGACCCAAGCTGGGCTCCGATGTCGATGGAAGATCGGGTCGTACCGTCTCGACCGATTCGTGGACGGATCTTTCGACACGCGAGCCTGGTCGCCCCGACCCAGCACCACTTCCGATGCCAGGTCCCACATTGAGCAAGGATCGCCCGAACTCAGGCCGACTGGGACTGCTCCATACGGGGTGCCGCGGCCAAGCGGCGTTCAGACCGAATGTCGGCCACTGGAGCGGGGACGACCAACGCCTCATACCGGTCAGCCCGGGCTCGCACCGAGTCGGCAATGCCGCGTTCGACATGAGCGGCTTGAGCCAGGGCGTCCCGTAGCTCGTCATGAATCCGAAGGATATGGATGGAACTACTAGACCTAAAGGGGGCCGTCTCTGCTCCTTCGCCACTCTCCCCTTGTGACTTGATGACATATCTGATGGCGGCAGCGCATCCAAGAATGCCCACCGCCAAGACGATGGCCAACCCCCAAAGCGACTCCATTCATGTCCTAGCCCTTCCAATTGTTGCGCTACTCATGACGCGCGGGCGAGTTCCCGAGGGCCTTGCAATCCCGGTTTCGGGGCTGGCATACGCTCGATCTCCAGCGAAGTCGCCAATGAGACCAACTCGGCTGCGGTCCGCAATCCGGGATCGAAGACCACCTTCCCGAATTTGGGAAGCTGAGAAAGGGCCGACGAGCGACCACCCTCTGTCATCTTCGGACGCGTTCTGGACCCGATACCACGTCGAAGTGGAGCCGCTGCTTCCGTCTCATGTTTCATGCGATCCACTCAAGCAGCGTGAGCCCAGTCGGACCAGAGACAGAAGTCCCAATGTGTCGCTCCCAGCATTGCCGAAGACTCCGATTGCTCCAAACAGTGGAATCTCCGGCACGGGATTGTCGGTGTCAATTGCCTCAACCACGATCGCCTTCAAGAGAGGGATCGCTCTGGTGATCATCGAAAGGTGCGCCTGTCCCCCATCGAGACTGCCTGCACCCGGTGCAGCGGTTCGCGAGGCGGTGTCTCCACCGACCCGGGCATGCTCCAGTCAGCGCCAGGTCGCGCGGGAACTAGGTGATTGATTCAGCTCGTGGGCCCCACCGAACTCCTCAAATGCGACGAGAGCACTGTGCAGACCGCGGAGCGCGGCATCGAAGGAGAGCCATGCGACTCCGTCAGAAGGATCCGGCCGTTGGCTCGCTAGGCCGTAGATGAGATCGGAGATCGAATCGACCAGCTCGTCAATGACCTTGTGACCACGACGTCCATCCTCGTTCGAGGCCACGTGGAGGCCGGTCGGCACCTCCCCGTGGACGCATTCGCTCAGTGTCATTTCTGCCTTTCGTCGAAAATGGGGCGCCGATGACCGCGACGTGGATGTATGGGTCATGCATCACCCCGGCGCAGGTGCCTGCCCACTGCACGCCGCCGGGGTGGTCATCGCTTGTGACGGAGTGATCGGCACCTTGGTCAACATGGTCGTGCCGTTGTCAGCCCATGGCGCCCGGACCTCCAGGATGCCGTCCTTGTACGTGGCAGCGACGGCGTCGGGGTCAACGCCAGCGGGAAGGGTCAGATCCCGAGAAAACTCTCCGTACCGGAACTCCGACCGGTAGTTCCCCTTGTCCTTCTTCTCGTCACGCTGCTCGCGCTTGGCCGAGATGTGGAGGAGTCCGTCAGTCACCGATACCTCGACGTCCTTGTCGGGATCGATGCCTGGCAACTCGGCCCGAACATCCAGCGTCCCGTCTTCGCCGACCTCCTCAACACGCAGCCAACCTTCGGTGGCTGCGCCGGAGTCCAGCCACCTGGGCCACCGTCCCGGCCACTCCAGTCCGAGCGGCTCCCATCGCGTCACTGCCATTGCGCTACCTCCTCGTTGTTGGATCATTGGTTATCGTCGCCCATCGTGTGCCGATGCCTTGCCGGTGGCCAGGGTCCAAAGTCTCCGGCCTGTGAGTCTCCATGACGTCGTCACTGAGGAAGGTGCGATCCTCGCGAGATCGGAATTCGGGATCTGCTCCGCCATGCTGTCGCCACCTGCTCGACGGCGAAGACCCACTCATGGGGTTGCCAACGGGCTGCGCGGATTGCAGGCCAGCTCCAACTCCAGCGGCACGAGCGCTGACCGCCGCACGGCGCTGAACGAAACGCGACACCCGACCAGATCGAGCAGTTCGGATGCCAGATTGGATCGCGCTGCTAGCCGCCCATCTTCCGGAGCGCTGCCGCGCACAAGCGACTGGTGTGGGTTATCTCCGGTCGCCTCGCGTCGAAGATCAACCTCCGCCCCATGAGCCAGGAGGTTCATCCACTCCCATGTGGCCACGATCTGACTGTGGGTGATGTGGTACTCGGCCAAGTTGCCGGCCAGAGAGACCACACGGTCATCGGCTGTCGATGCCTCGGCCGTAGTTGGCTCAAGCCGTCCCACCTCTGCGGGACTCGAATCCGTCGCCGTGGACCGGCCCCGTCTAGGAGGCCAGGTGAACCAGCGCACGACCTTCGGATCCTTGCGTCGCCGGATGGTGCAACCAGCATTCGACAACCTCACTCACCTGCCTACACGCAACTTGAATCGAGTCACTGTCCTCATACGAGTTGATGGCCAGCGCCACAGCCCGGTCGGCCAGGGCTGTCTGACCTGGCAAGACCATCTCCACCCATGCCCGCACTACACCTTCAAGCACATAGCTCCTGTCCATTCCGATCACCTCCGGGATCAAGGTACGACGACGGTTCCGCCAACAGGGAGGGCCAAAAGTCCCGAGAACCTGTTGCGTTGTCCATATCTGATGACTCCCACCCCGTCTTCAACGCGCTGTTGTCGGAGGTTCGATGCGCTGAGTATGCAAAGTGCAATCCGCGGAGGTCACAGGCTGGCTGGAGATTCTGGATCAGTGCTCGGGGTCTTTCGACCCTGTTCCCAAGCCGGTACTTCGTTCACGCTCGCTGTCGAGAAAGTTGAGCCGTCTTGGCGGCGGTCTGTTCGAAGGAGGATCTCATGGCACTCACGACCGACAGGCCGGAGGCACAGCAGTCGGATGTGCCCAGGCGACCGCCGAGCGCGGGCCAATCGCTTTCCCCGCGGAACCAGCAGAAGGCCCATGCCCTGGGCCTGACTTCGGCCACCGGACTGGTCATCGGCAGCATCGTCGGCACCGGAGTGTTCACCATGCCGGCGGTCATCGCCGGTGCCGGCACCATGGGGATCATCGTCTTGGGTGTCATCGCCGTTGGCGCCATGCTCCTGGCCATGCTGTTTGGTCAGCTCACTAGGCGGGTGCCCAACAGCGACGGCGGACTCTACGCCTACAGCCGCCACGAGTTCGGCGACTTCGCCGGCTACCTGGTTGGGTGGTGCTACTGGGTCCAGTCATGGGCGGGCAATGCCGCCATCGTCTCGTCCTGGGTGTTCTACGTAGACGCCCTCTTCGGTTGGGCCCACATCAGTGGCATGGAGAACTGGGGCATTGCCATGTTCGGCCTGTGGGTGCCAGCCATCATCAATCTGGTGGGCATTCGCCAGATGGCCTGGTTCCAGAACATCACGGTGGTGCTGAAGTTCCTGCCGCTCCTCTTTGTCGGGATCGTCGGTTGGTTCTTCGTCGACAGCGGCCACTTCGGCCCCTTCAATGCCTCAGGGGGCAGCCTCTATTCGGGCATCGGAATTGCCGCCGGAGTAGCCCTCTTCTCGTTCATCGGCGTCGAGGCAGCGGCCATGACTGCCAAGCGGGTCAAGAACCCCCGGGTAAATGTCAGTCGGGCGTCGCTTCTCGGTACGGCACTAAGCGCCGTCCTCTACGTACTGGTGACAGCAGTGGTCATGGGGTTGGTGGCTCACCACACTCTGGTGAATACCGGCTCACCCTTCGTCAACGCGTTCCAGTCCATCTTTCCCAACGAGGCGTGGGCAGGGAAGTTCATCGCTGCCATAGCCGTCATCTCCGGCATCGGCGCTCTCAACGGTTGGACCCTCATCGTCACGGAGACTTCCCGCGCCATGGCTCAGGACGACATGTTCCCCCGCCCGTTCGCGTGGACGGACCGCAAGGGAACGGCCTGGTTCGGCATTCTGGTGGGAACGGCTCTTCCGTCGCTGCTTATGCTTTGGCGCTACACCACCAGCTCTGGGCTCACCGTCTTCACCTACTTGGTCGACCTCACCGTCGTCACCGTTGCCATCCCCTACTTTATGTCCGCCATCGCCCAGTTGACCTATCTCGTCTCCCGCCGTCGGACGGTAAGCGGTTGGCTGTTGGCCCGCGACCTTTCAGTTGCCGGAGCAAGCGTGTTGTTCTCCATGTGGGTGACCTTCGCTTCGGGCTACCAGGTCGTCTACCAGGCCCTGGTTGTCATCCTGGCCGGCCTTGTCCTCTACGCATTCCTCAATGCCCGCCGCCAACGGCTTGGTGAGACGAGCGAACCAACGGACCTCCCGCCGGAAGCAGCGGAGGTCGAGCTCGCCGAATCACCGTGATGCCATCCCGCCATACACTCGCCAAACCTCCAGGAGCATCAACGTGACCTTCCATGTCGACTCAGAGATTGGCCAGCTACGTCAGGCCGTCATCCACCGCCCGGGGCTTGAGCTGAACCGGTTGACCCCGGGCAACGTGGGGGAGCTGCTCTTCGACGACGTGATGTGGGCCAGCAAGGCCAAGGAGGAGCATGATGCCCTGGCCGAGGCACTGCGCGACAAGGGAGTCGCGGTCCACTACTACGGCAAGCTGCTGGCCGAGACCCTTGCAATCCCCACGGGAAGGGGCTTCGTTCTCGATCGGGTATGCACACCGGAGAATCTCGGGCAGTCATTGGTGGGGCCGGTTCGTCGCCTCTTCGAGGATCTCGACGGAACGTCGCTGGCCGAATACCTGGTTGGCGGCGTCCTCAAGGCCGATCTGCATCCGATGCGGCCCCACAGTCTCAAGTGGGAGATGCTCCGGGCCGACGACTTCGTGCTCGCGCCACTCCCGAATCACCTGTTCCAGCGCGACAACTCCTGCTGGATCTATGGCGGGGTGACCATGAACCCGATGGCCAAGCCGGCCCGCCGACGTGAGACTCTCCACACCAGAGCCATCTACCGCTACCACCCGATGTTCGCCGAGGCGGACTTCGTGACCTATTACGGCGGCGACGACCACGACTATCAGCCTGCCAGCATCGAGGGAGGCGATGTTCACGTGATCGGTCACGATGCCGTCCTCATCGGAATGGGTGAGCGGACCACTCCCATGGCCGTCGAAGCAGTTGCCCGGGGGCTATTCGCGGCGGGCCAGGCCTCCATGGTCGTGGCCATCGAGCTCCCACACAGCCACGCCTTCATGCACCTCGATACCGTGATGTCGATGGTCGACAAGGACACCTTCGTGCTCTACCCATACTTCGACCGACACCTGAGGAGCTGGTCGGTGTCCGCCGGTGAGGAGTCAGGTCAGCTCACGATCTCGCGCAACCACAATCTGTGGGACACCCTGGCGGAGATACTCGAAGTCGATGAGGTATCCGTGCTCACCACGGACGAGGACATCCGGGCGGCGGAACGCGAGCAGTGGGACGACGGCACCAACTACCTGGCAGTGGCTCCCGGTATCGTCTTCGGCTACGACCGGAACGTGGCCACCAACACCATGCTGCGAAAGCACGGGATCGAGGTGGTCTCTATCGCCAGCAGCGAGCTCGGTAGGGGCCGGGGTGGACCCCGCTGCATGACGTGTCCGATCGTCCGAGACGCCGCATAGCTGCCCCACAAGGAGAACGGGATGGCCATGGACCTCCACGGACGAAGCCTGCTGAATCAGATCGATCTCTCCAGGGACGAATTCCTCTTCGTCGTTGACCTAGCCGACCAACTCTGTCAGGAGAAGCGGTGCGGAGAGGAGGTGCAGCGGATGGCGGGACTCAATATCGCCTTGATCTTCGAGAAGGCATCGACCCGGACACGCTCGGCATTCGAAGTCGGAGCACACGACCAAGGGGCCCACGTCACCTACATCGGTCCGGAGGAGTCCCAGCTCGGCCACAAGGAAACGGCAATGGACACCGCCCGTGTCCTTGGCCGGATGTACGACGGGATCGAGTACCGCGGCTATTCCCAAGAGACTGTCGAGACCCTCGGCAGGTATGCGGGAGTGCCCGTGTGGAACGGCCTGACCGACCTGTGGCACCCCACCCAGATGCTTGCCGACATCCTCACTATCCAGGACCACGTGGAGAAGCCCTTAGGAGAGGTGGCACTCTGCTACCTCGGTGACGCCCGGAACAACATGGCGAATTCCTTGCTCGTCACCGGAGCGCTCCTCGGCTTCGATGTTCGGCTCGCCGCCCCCGCATCGCTGCTGCCAACGCCGCAGGTGGCTGGCATCGCCGACCGCCTCTCGGCGATGTCGGGCACTCGGGTAACACTGACTTCCGATTACCAGAGTGCAGTCGAAGGAGCCGACATCCTCTACACGGATGTCTGGGTGTCCATGGGGGAGCCTTCCTCGGATTGGGATGCGCGCATCAGCGAACTTCTTCCGTATCAGGTCAATGCCGAGCTGATCGAAGCGACCGGCAATCCGAACGTCAAGTTCATGCACTGCCTGCCGGCTCTGCACAGCGCGGAGACTGAAGTCGGACGTCAACTGCACGAGAAGTGGGGCCTCTCCGCCCTCGAGGTGACCGACCAGGTATTCGAATCCCTCAATTCGCTGGTCTTCGATCAGGCGGAGAACCGCCTTCACACGATCAAGGCGATCATGATCGCAACCGTCGGCTCCTGAGATGCGCATCGTCGTCGCCGTTGGTGGGAACGCCCTCCTCGAGCGAGGGGAAGCGCCGATGGCCGAGATCCAGGAGCATCACGTCGATGTGGCAGTCCGGGCCCTAGCCCCTCTGGCCAAAGTCCACGATCTGGTGATTACCCATGGCAACGGCCCCCAGGTGGGTCTGTTGGCAAATGAAAGCGTGCTGGACAGCGCTCTTTCTCACCCATACCCGCTGGAGGTACTTGGCGCCCAAACTCAGGGAATGATCGGCTACTTCTTCCTCCAGTCCTTCGAGAATGCCCTACCCGGTGTGCAAGTGGTCAGCCTGATCTGCCAGACCGAAGTGTCGCTTGACGACCCGGCATTTGAGAATCCGACCAAGTTCATCGGCCCGGTCTATTCGGAAGAAGAGGGTCGCCGTGTCGCCGAACTTCTCAACTGGCAGGTTCGACCCGACGGTCAGGCGTGGCGTCGGGTCGTGGCCTCACCGGAACCCCGGGTCATAGTGGAACTCCCCACCATCCGGACGCTCCTGGCTGATGGCGCAGTGGTCGTCTGCGCCGGTGGGGGTGGCATTCCAGTTGCGCGAGGTGCGGATGGACATCTGCGTGGCGCTGATGCGGTCATCGACAAAGATCTGGCTGCGGCACTCCTGGCCCGAGACCTGGAGGCCGACGCCCTACTCATTCTCACCGACGTGGCCAATGTCGAAGTCGGATTCGGTACGCCCGAGGCACAACCGATCGCCCGGACGACACCCACGGAGTTGAGAGCCCATGCATTCCCCTCTGGATCGATGGGTCCCAAGGTCGAGGCGGCCTGTCGATTTGTCGAGGCGTCTGGTAAGCCGGCCATGATCGGCCGACTAGGTGAGGCGGCCATGATTCTTGGCGGAACTTGTGGGACGCTCGTCGTTCCAGATCCTCCACGGACATCCGCGGCTGCTCGACTTGCCGATGGAGAGGTCGCCACGTGGACATGATTCCCGGTGAAACCGCACGCCCGCATCGTGCGCTCCAGCACGTCCTCGTCGAACTCGGTTGTCTTGTCCGATGCCCGATTGCGGCACGTCCACGGACCAGCACTGCGGGCGCATCGGTCGGAAGGAGTTGGTCGACAGGTCACAGCCAGGTGGAGACCACCCTGGGGATCGAAGCGTGACGTGACACCGGCCTCGGGTTGGGTGACACATCTCGTGCCTGCCGGGCGGCCGTCGGGTGGCTCCTCGGAACCCGACGTCCGGCCTCTTCACCCCCAGCTCATCCTGGCCGTGCTCTGCGTGAGTCTGCTGGTGGTGAGCCTCGACAATACGATCCTGAACGTCGCCCTGCCCGCCATCGTCCGTACCATGCAGGCATCGTCGAGCGAGCTCCAGTGGATCGTCGACTCCTATGCCATCGTCTTCGCCGGTCTCCTGCTCGTGGCCGGGAGTCTGGGCGATCGGCTCGGTCGCAAATGGGTGTTCATGGTGGGACTCTTGATCTTCGCCACCGGTTCGGCAGTCTCTGCCTTCTCGGCGACACCGGATCGCCTCATCGCCGCCAGAGCATTCATGGGGATCGGGGCGGCCGCAATCATGCCATCGACACTCTCGATCCTCACGAACGTCTTCACGGAGCCGCAAGGTAGAGCCCGTGCCATCGGCATCTGGTCGGGTACAACTGGGCTAGGTGTCGCCATTGGACCGGTCCTCGGTGGATGGCTCTTGGCCCACCATTGGTGGGGATCGGTGTTTCTAGTTAACGTCCCCATTGCACTCTGCGGGCTCGCCGCCGCTGCGTGGCTGGTGCCCAACTCGAAAAGTCCCACGAGCAAACGACCCGACCCGATCGGGGGCGGACTCTCCATCATGGGTTTGGGCCTACTGCTGTGGGGGGTAATCGAGGCTCCTTCCCGATCCTGGACATCCCCGATTGTGCTCGTTGCACTCATCATCGCGGCGCTGATCCTGACGTGCTTCGTACTCTGGGAACGCAACTCCACCCACCCGATGCTCGAGCTTTCGTTCTTTTCTTCCCGCCGTTTCTCGGTGGCCATCGGTGGGATGACGATGGTGATGTTCGCCCTCATGGGTGGACTGTTCCTCCTCACCCAGTACCTCCAGTTCTCACTCGGCTACACCGCCTTGCAGACCGGGCTGCGGGTCGCTCCGATCGCTGCCGTTCTTCTGGTGGTGGCACCACTCTCCAGCGTGCTGGACCGCTCCTTCGGCACCAAGCCAGTCGTCTTTACCGGCATGGTTCTCATTGCCGTCGGATTCGGATTGCTGGCTCACGTGACGATGCAAAGTACTTATCTCGACATCCTCCCGGCGTTCTTCCTCATCGGTACAGGTACGGGGCTCGCCTTCGCACCTTGCACCGAGTCGGTCATGGGATCCCTCCCGATCGACCAAGCCGGCGTCGGGGCCGCGACCAACAGCGCAGCGCTGCAGATCGGTGGGGCCCTCGGAGTCGGAGTCCTCGGCAGTCTTCTCAATGGTCGCTACCAAGACCAGATGGCTCCATTGCTGGTTCACAAGGCGGTCCCCAGCTCCGTTCAGGATCTGATCTTGGGCTCCTTGGGTGGCGCCCTGGCGGTAGCCGAGCACGCCGGCGGCCGACTGGGAGCCGAATTGGCTGCTGTCGCCCGACATGGATTCGTGAGCGGCATGGACCTGGCGGTGACCGTCGGGGCAGTCGTGGTTGGCATCTCGGCCGTGGTCGTGGTCGCATTCCTTCCCAATCGGGGATCACCCGTCCCCGATCCGGGGTCGGCGAGAGCAGAAGAGGAGCATCGGCTCGGACGGGAATCGACCGATTCGGGCATCTCATGACGGGCGGAACGCATGACTGGACCGATTATGCAGGCCTGGGCCGTGGACAGACCGGGACCGATCGGCTCCCACCCGCTGGTCTGGATCCGCTGATGGGAATCAGCGTGATGGCCTATGCGGCCAACTTGCTGTGCACGTTCGAGCAGGCGAAGCTGTGGCCCCGCAGCCACCGGGTGCCCGTCATGACGAGGACCACCACTACTACTGAACCGGTCGGGCTGGCGAAAACGATGAAGACCCTCCTCTTGTGACCAAAGTCACTGTTGTCGGACACCTCAGTCCCGGAGAATGATCGCATGTGGATTGACGAGCGCGGCTCCGAGGTACTCCCCTTGCCGGAGTGCCGGCGGCTGCTGGCCATCGCGGCCAAGCGGCACCATCACGGGCACCTGGGGATTCCGACCGACAATGCGCCGGTGGTCCTTCCGCTCGATTTCGGTGTGCACGATGATGAGGTGATTCTCCGGGTTGGCGAAGGCCTATTCGTCAGGTTCAACGGACGACTTGTTGCGTTCCAGGTCGACAACGCAACCGTTGGCCCGACCTGGTCGGATGTTGACGTCGGGGTGCTGTGGAGCGTGCTGGTGCGAGGTCTGGCCACCGAGGTTGATGCGGCCTCCGTTGGAGGGGGCCTACCCGAGCCGAGGATCTCCGAGCCTGGACACCGGGTGGTGCACCTGCGCCCTGACATCGTCACCGGCCGCCGGATCCGAACTACGGACGTACCCTCCGACGGCAGCTGGCAGTGACTGCCCAGAGGGCAGATGGGCCGGGAGGCCCCGACCTGGAGGAGGGGCCCGGACGCCGCGGTGAGGCCGCGACTCAATGGGCTGAATTTCTGCCAGCGGGCATTGGCGTGACTCGACCCTTCGACCCAGCATGGCGCTTTGAGCCGGTCGCTAGGGCTGCGCCCGAGGCGGTTGAAAGCCGACTGTGCCTGGCAGCCTGGACGGTCGGAAGTCGGGCTGTCCTGGAGGAGCAGCGAGACCCAAAGGTGCCTCCAGTCCTTGTCGCCGGCGTGTGTGAGTCGGCAGTTGGCATCGGCAAGCGACTGATGACAGCGCCGACGTGGGTCACCGTGCCCCCGGCACAAAGGATCTCGGCTGGTCGGCGGGTGCTCAATGCCCGCGATGGTCTGATGACGCGAAAGGAAGGTAGCGAAAGGGGAACGTTCCGCTCGGTGCGATTCGCCTGTCACGATCGCCCGCGCACTATGGGGCACCCATCGGACGGCGGATCCGTCGGGCTGCCCTATCCGCATGCCACTCGGACGGACAATCCGACGAGGCCAATTCAACCGCTCGCGCCGAGCAAGCAGTCGACCGTCCAGGCTCTTTACAGTGTGTTCGTGACCCGGCCGATTGGGGCAAGCAGAAACGGCGAGAGGTCGGCTACAGCCCGGCGACGGGATACCCAGTGCCTGTCGGTGTCGGCACTTCCCGAATGGTCCGGGGGCGGTCCGGGAGGCGGGACTTGAGATGCGCCCAGAGTTCAACGGCGTCAACGTCCTGTGGACCGCCAGCTGGCATGACGTACCAGTCGAGGGCATGAGGTGACCGGAGCCGAAGACGCCCCATCCCCGATGACACCCGCGGGGACGGACTTGCTACCTGATCCGCGAGAGCCGTTAGCCGTTCTCTTCCAAAGTCTGCGCACATCTGCGCACGGACTCACGTCGCGCGAAGCCGCCCGCCGGTTGGTGGCTCAAGGGCCAAATGAATTGACCCGGCGAGGCGGCCGACAATGGCCACGAGAACTCGCACGTCAGTTGACCCACCCACTGGCACTCTTGTTGGGTGTCGCCTCGCTGCTGGCGCTGGTCAGTGGATCCCCAGTCCTTGCCATTGCCATCGCAGCCGTTATCCTGCTCAACGCGTTCGTGGCCTTCCTTCAGGAGCTCCAAGCCGAGAACGCTGTGGAAGCGCTCGCCGCGTACCTCCCCGCCCATGCTCGGGTGCTGCGCGACAGACGGGTTCAGGATGTTGCGGCGAGCACCCTCGTTCCGGGGGACATCCTTGCCATCGAGGAGGGTGACCGCATTTGTGCTGATGCGCGGGTGATCGACGGCGCCATCGAGGTTGACCTATCCGCACTTACAGGGGAGTCGCTGCCGGCATCTCGCTCAGCGCAAGCGCAGTCAGCGGCCGGTTCACTCCTTGAGAGCCTCAACCTCGTGTTCAGCGGCACCGGGTGCACCGGTGGAGAGGCTCGAGCGGTGGTGACCCGCACGGGAATGAGCTCCGAACTGGGCCGAATTGCTGCGCTCTCCGAGCTGGTGAATCAGGAAGCGAGTCCTCTCGAACGACAGGTGAAGCGGGTCGCCTGGCTCATTGGAATCGTCGCCGTGGGAGTGGGGATTGCGTTTCTCCCCGTGGGCTTGGCTGCCGGTCTCTCCATCGCGGCGGCGGCGAGCTTCTCCATCGGACTGCTCGTTGCCAACGTCCCTGAAGGCCTGCTTCCGACGATCACCCTGGCTCTCGCCGTCGGGGTACGAGATCTGGCACGTCGCGGTGCGGTCGTCAAGCGGTTATCGGCAGTGGAAACGCTTGGATCGACGACGGTGATCTGTACGGATAAGACGGGCACTCTGACCCAGAACCGCATGCGGGTCACGAAGATCTGGACGATGGGCGCCACTTATGATCGGGACGCTCCAGAGGACGATTCACAGGCTATGGCCACCGTCGCTGCAGTCGCCAGGTGCGCCGCACAGTGCACCACGGCACTATTGGCGGAAGGATCCGATCGGGACGCAGTGGGAGACCCAACCGAACTCGCACTGCTCGAACTGGCACGGGACTTGGCAGTCGGTGTCAGCGCGAAGGATCGGGATTCTGGCCGGCTAGCGATCTTTCATTTCGATCCGCGCCTTGAGCGCATGTCGACCGTCAATCCTGAGGCCGGCCACATCGTGACGGTGAATACCAAGGGTGCGCCCGAGACCGTGCTACCCCTCTGCAGCCAGATCATCGGAAGCGATGACCAGGTTAGGCAGCTCAGCCGAGCAGATCACGTTCAAATCGGTGAGGTTGTCGACCAGTATGCGAAAACAGGACTTCGCCTCTTGGCGATCGCCCGTCGAAGCCTCCAACCGGACGCGCCCCTCGACGCTCGTGACGATGTCGAGTGCGCACTGTGTCTCCTCGGAATCGTGGCGATGTTTGATCCGCCAAGGCCCGAAGTAGCCGACGCCATCGTTAAGGCGCACGGTGCCGGCATTCGAGTACATGTTGTGACGGGAGACCACCCCCTCACCGCGACGGTGATTGCTCGGAGCCTGGGTATCGGGTCGCCTCGATCGCCGGTCATCACCGGGGCTGAGCTTGATCAGCTGAGCGAATCCGATCTCGACGCAATGCTCACGGCTGGAAACGAGATCATCTTTGCTCGGAGTTCACCGGAAGCCAAGCTACGCATCGTCGATGCGCTGCGCGACCTTGGTGAGATCGTCGCAGTGACCGGAGACGGCGTCAATGACGCACCCGCCTTGCATCGTGCCGATATCGGTGTCGCTATGGGGCAATCCGGTACCGATGTCGCCCGAGAAGCGGCCACCATGGTGCTAACCGACGACAACTTCGCCACAATCATCGGCGCCGTCGAAGAAGGTCGACGTGTCTACATCAACGTCAGGAAGTTTATTGTCTACATTTTCACCCACGCGGTCCCAGAGGTAGCTCCGTTCCTGGTCTTCGCCCTTGCGGGCGGGGCTATCCCTCTGCCGATCACCGTCATGCAGATTCTGGCCATCGACCTCGGAACCGACACGCTCCCTGCACTCGCCCTTAGTCGGGAACCCCCCGAACCGGGGCTGATGGACCGGCCACCGCGGCCACCACGAGAGAGTGTCATCCGACCGTCGATGCTCGCTCGCTCGTGGGGCTTCATGGGCATCATTTCGGCGGTACTCGTCCTTGCGGGATACTTGATCGTGCTTCACCAGGGCGGGTGGCATCCGCACGCCAAGACAGGCACAGGATCACCTTTGCATCATCTCTACCAGCAAGCTACGACAGTCACCTGGCTCGGAATCGTCGCTTGTCAGATCGGCACGGCGTTTGCGGTGAGAACTGAACGTGCGTCGCTGTGGACTGTGGGCGTCTTTTCAAACTGGCCGCTCCTCGCGGGCATCGGTTTTTCGCTTGCTTTCGCGTTCGCTCTGATCTATCTGCCACCTCTCCACCATCTATTCGGAACGGCTTCGCTCTCGCTCAAACAATTGGTGATTGTGATGCCATTCCCATTCATCGTGTGGGGTGCAGACGAGTCGCGGCGCGCTGTCGTGCGTCATCGGATGGCGAACACCCTGCCTCAGGCGGCACTGTTGCATTGACCGCGACCTTCCATGGACGCGGTCAATGCAACAGTGCCCCACCCGCTGAGGTGGGCGCGGCCACGGACCGCCCTGGGGCCCTACCGCTGATGACGATCCATATCGAGCAGTAGTTCGTCACGACCCCATGGCATCGCTGTGAGTATCCCTCCCATCCGTTTGGAGGCCGCTCGAGACCAATTCGGCTGACGCACTAGCGACCACTTCTGCCCAGAATGCCCGCCATTCCGAGTCGCCGCACAGCGCATCAATGAGAGCCCCATAACGCTTCCCGGTGCCTGCACCTGGCTATCGGGGTCGGCGCTGGCGGCCGCTCGGCCACCGACCCGGCAGTGGACCATCCAGATGGCTCCAAGGAGGTGGTGGAGGTGGCGAAGGTGTATAGGCGCGACAGCACCGGAGTGAGCACCTCGCTACAGGGAGGTCAGCGAGTGTTGCTGAGTCCCTGGGGGTGCTCGTGGTCGTAGAAGTTGAAGCGTGGCTCATCGTCGGCCTCCAGCGCCTGAAGGATCCGGCCTAACCGATCGACTCGCTCCTCTGCGCTCATCTCGGCCAAGACCCGGCCATCGACGTGAGTGTGCATTATGACTGCCTCCGTCTCTCGCTACTTCAATGCTCTGCCGAAGTCGACCCAAGCATCAGGGTCAAAGGTCCCCGACTGGCCCGGGGGCACAAGGTTGCGCTCGAACCACTGTGCAGCCATCCGGTCCACCGCGGCAAGGGCTCCCGGCTCCTCGAAGAGGTGGGTCGCCCCCGGGACGATAGCGAGATGCCACGGGCAGCGAAGCTGGGCCGCAGCCCTCCGATTGAGCTCAATGACCTCGACATCGGCTCCACCAACGATGAGCAGCGTCGGGCATCGCACAGAAGGGAGGCTTTCCCCCGCCAGGTCAGGGCGGCCACCCCGCGAAACGACGGCAGCGACGTCGTTGCCCGGGGCTGCAGCCGCCCGGAGCGCGGCACCACCACCGGTGCTGGCGCCGAAGTACCCGAGTGGCAGCCGACCGATGTCATCGCGTGCGCGTAGCCATTGCGTGGCCACCAGCAGACGATCGGCCAGCAGCTGGATGTCGAAGACATTGTGTCGGTCGGTGCCCTCCTGAGGGGTGATCAAGTCGAACAGGAGCGTGCCAAAGCCACGGGATCGAAGCGAGTCTGCGGTCACCTGATTGCGGGGGCTGTGCCTGCTGCTCCCACTGCCGTGGGCGAAGAGCACGACTCCTGTGGCCGCGGCTGGCACGTCAAGGAAACCCTCGAGCCTGACTCCATCGAGCGGGATCTCGACATCGAGGGACACTCCGGGTGCGGTGGGGACCGTGGCGGGTGCGCCCTCGGCGCTGGCCTGGCGGAGAAGTGCGGCCACTTCGTCGTCCGACGTCTGCCCGAAGTCCTCGTACCACTGCCCGACACCGAAGAACGGAGACGGCGTGACGACAGTCACGAACCGGTCCACCTCGGCCTCCAGTTCCGGGATCGCCTCGGGTGGTGCCACCGGCACCGCGAGCACGATCCGGCGCGCACCCATCGCTCGGACGACCTGCACCGCCACCCTGGCGGTGGCACCGGTGGCCAGCCCGTCGTCGACGATCACCACCGTCCGACCGACGACGTCCATCGGCGGCCGCTCCCCCCGGTAGAGCCGAACCTGCCGATCGAGTTCCCGCCGCTCCTTGTCTTCCACGGCAATCACGTCCTGGCTGGTGAGGCGGGCCCGGTGGATGAGGTCCTGGTCGAAGAGACTGATCCCACCCTCGCCGATGGCCCCGAACCCGAGCTCAGGCTGGTATGGGACACCCAGCTTCCGGACGATGATCACGTCGAGGGGAGCACCCAGGGATCGGGCAACTTCGAAGGCAACCGGGACGCCGCCCCGCGGAAGCGCCAGCACCACGGGACGTTCCCCTCGCAGGAACTCCAACTCCCCGGCGAGGTGTCGGCCAGCATCCCGCCTGTCCGTGAACGAGGGCCGGCGCGGCACTTCGCCCACCGTGGTCATCTCATAGCCCCGACGGATACGTCTCGGCGGGCTCACCGCGGTCCCACAGCGCGGTTCGCTCAAGAGGCTCAAGGGGGTGGGTGGTGTCCATGTGGATCACGGCGTCGAACTGCTTCGCCAACCTGGCCTCGAAGTAGTGGCTCTGCAGCTCGGTATCGGGACGGTAGATGACGCCGATCGCCCGCTCGAGCCGCGGACTTGACAGGAGATGCCCCACGGCGATGTCAGCGGTGTCCAACCAGAACTGCGGTAGGCCGACGGTGTGGAGGAGTGCTTCGTAGCTATCCGGGCGGGCCGGACGGACGCGCTTGCGCTCAGCGGGTTCGCCCCAGCCTGAGGCCGCGGTCACCTGACCGTCGAAACAGGTGAAGCCGATGAGGCTGACCTCACCTCCGTAGCGTTGCCTTGCCAGTTGACCGACATTGAGTTCGCCCCGGGAACCCATGGCCGTGGCCCGGGCATCCCCGACGTGCGAGTTGTGCTCCCAGACGACGACCTTGCTGGTGCCCAGCTGCCGGTCGAGGTGCTCGATCAGCGCGTCGAGCGTTCCCGCCATGTGCTGGTCGCGAAGATTCCATGACGACACCTCGGCCCGGTACATCTGGTGGTAGTACTCCTCGGCGTCCCGGACGAGGAGCGCGTTCTGCTCGGCGTAGAACTGCTCGTCATCGGCGACCCAGCCGTCCCGACCTAGATAGGCCTCGGCTCGGCGCTGCAGCTCCACCAGTTGCGTGACGACCTCGTTCTCACACGGCGTGGCGTTCAGGCGGGCGAGCGCGTACCCGTAGGCCTGCCCATCAGCGCCGACATGGTCGAAGCACGAATAACGACCTCGCGCTCGTTCGGCCTCGGAGGGGTCCACCTGGTCGAGGTAGGCCACAACCGCCTCGATGGAAGTCCGGAGACTGTAGAGGTCGAGACCATAGAAGCGAGCCTTGGCCGCCGGGTGGGATTGCGCGTCGTTGCGAGCGCGCAGCCACTGCACGAATCCCAATACGTCCCGGTTGCGCCACATCCAGGTGGGAAAGCGCAGGAATCCCTCCAGTGCTGCGTCGGCACCGGCGTCCGCCGACATTCCCATGACGTAGCGGTTCACCCGATACGCATCGGGCCAGTCAGCCTCCACGGCCACCGCCGTGAAGCCCAGGTCGTCGATGAGTCCTCGAGTGATGCGCGCCCGCTCGCAATAGAACTCGTGCGTGCCGTGTGAGGCTTCGCCGATCAGTACCAGCCTCCGGTCGCCCACCAAATCGAGGAGCGCGTCGTAATCATCGGGTGCACCGGTGATTGTCCGGGCCGCACCCGTCAGGACCCGCCCCACGTTGTCGAAGGAACGCTGAGACTCCATAGGTAGACGATGCACTCGCCCGGGGTATTCGACCAGAGCCGAAGGCCCCTCCTTTGCCTACCGGCAGAGATGCGATCAGCGCGGACCCGACCTGATGAGGAGCTTGTCGACGACAGGGCTCGTCTGCCTCGTCTCCACGCCTGACCGCCGACGGGACCTAGGACCCTTCCCGGCATCGGTCTTTCGGGTCACGATGCCAGTAACGCCTCCGTCGCGGGTGTCCTGTGGGCATCGGACCCGAGGCACGGCAAGACATGGAGGTAGCGACATGGGCATTTTCGTCGTCATCGGCATGATGTTGTACTCGGCCGGACTGTGCCTCTTGCTCCAGCGATTCGGCCAGCGGTCGCCTCACGTCCGGTCTTGGGAGAGCGAGTGGAACTGCTCCGCACCTTCGATCCTGATTCCTGACCGAGTTCCTCCCGAGTGGGTCGACGCGTATCGAGCAGAGCAAGGGGGCTGAGGGAATGTTTCATCTGCAGGGGGTCCCACCGCTCCACCCTGCACATGGCCTGCACGCCCCGGAGCGTCGACCAGCCGTGCCGTTCGGCCCTTGGCTGCGGCATCGAGGTATGGGACAACAGCGAAATGACAGGGAGTCCACTGCAAATGGTGACCAGCGAGGAATGCGACGGTGAGCACGACGCAGTGACACATCCGGTCGGCCCATTGGGGGCACTGGCCCGCCGGCTCAAGCAGGAGCACGCACGGGGTCCTAAGGACCGGGAGCCCGAGTACATCGAGCAGCAGATTGCGAAGATCCGGGCGCTCACGGCCTACTTCTCCCCCACGGTGCGCGGGCTCGAGTACTTGCCGTCCGACGGCCCCGCGCTGGTCATCGGCAATCACAATGCGGCGTTCTATATGCCGGACACCTGGGTGACTGCCCTGGCCATCGTCGACCGTCGAGGCACGGCTCACCCCGCCTACACGCTGACCTACGACCTTTTGTTCGCTCTTCCCCTGGTCGGGACCTTTCTGCGCCGGATCGGTGCCATCCCTGCGGCCAGCGAGGATGCCGCCCAAGCCCTCGCCGAAGGAGCTCTGGTGCTCGACTACCCGGGCGGCGACTGGGAGGCGTGCCGACCGTGGACGGATCGCAACCGCATCGACTTCGGGGGCCGTTCCGGGTTTGCCCGCCTCGCCCTGCAAGCCGGCGTGCCCATCGTCCCGGTCGTCGCACATGGGAGCCATGACTCGGTGGTGGTCTTGGCGCGCGGCGATCGGATCGCACGGTGGCTCGGGCTCCCCGGCATGCACATCAAGGTCTTCCCCATCCTGCTCGGACCCCTTGGCATCACCACCGCGGTCCTCCCGCCCCTGCCGCTGCCGTCCTCAATAACGGTCGAGTTCCTGCCGCCGATCACGTGGCCCGACCTCGGGCCCGAGGCGGCTGACGATCCGGACATCGTGGCGCGCTGCGCCGATCAGGTCATCGAGGCGATGCAGGAGGCGCTGGACCGCCTCCGGGTGGAGCGGCCGCATCCCGTGCTCCGCGGCTACGCCAACTTGGCGAGGCGGCTCATGGGTCGCTGACCAACCGGCGCGGGGACACTGTTGCATTGCGCGAGATCTCGCCTCGACCCGCTGGGGCGTGAGCCCAGGTCGTTGATGGACAAAGGTGTCCGGGTGAAGCAACGCCTGCGCATCCGAACCATCCAGCCCACAAATTCAGCGTTCGCCGGCTTCAGGTTCCCGCCCGAATGTCATCCACGTCCGTGGCCAGGGGTTCCTCAGAATCGGTTGTGCCTGCAACAATGAGGGAACTCGAGACCAATAGCGTGGGAAATGGCTCCTGCCCGGTCGCAGTCGGCCCAGACCAACCGGGTTCTGTCGGTAGCCCACTGTCGGGTACCGACAGAACCCGTCGGGTCGTACCGACAAAACCCTCGTCCTGCGGGTCCCATTTGGATCTTGTGAGGGCACTGTTGCATTGAGCCGAACCACCCGACGCACGACGTCAGATGAGCCGAAAACCGTGTATTGAAATGCATTGCGAAGACATAGCTACCGCGGGATTGTTACTCAGTCACGGTGTCAATGGGTGCGGGTTCGGCATCGGTCGCGCTCAATGCAACAGTGCCATCAGAAGCCAGGTTGGACTACGTCGACGGGCGCTCAGCCCTCTCCCCCGGGTCCGGGAAGCCTAGAGTCGTCGAAGGCGGACGAGAACCAGCGGGAGACCTCGGTACGAGCCGTCGCTGCTCGCCCGAACCACGTCGACGCCGTAGCGACACGCCGTGCGCCTCCCGGTGCCGCCCCGTCGAGTAGTTCGTTCCAGAAGATGCCCCAGCCCCCGGCGAGTGCGTTCCCGAGTACCGGGGCCGTAAGCACGCGTCCCACTGCGGCAATGGCCCGCGGACGACCGACCAGCGCGGCGTGGCCAGCAGCTGTGATCCGCTGGTACGGGAGATGGACGCGGGCCAAGTTGTCGCGGTAGCGCGTCGCTGCATGACCCGGCGAGTTGAGGATCGCCTCGGCGGCCGATCGTCCGCTGGTCATCGCCTGTGCGATCCCCTCGCCCTGCAGGGGGTTGACCAGGCCGGCGGCGTCGCCCACCAACAGCACACGGCCGATGGCCGGCGTGGTCCCCACCATGCCCATCTTGAGCCATCCTCCCAATCGACGCGGCTGCGGCGAGACGGCCGCCCGGTCGACGAGTCCGAGTTCGACCAGGTGGTCGAGATAGGCGGGGAGGGCCCGTACCGCTCCAGCCCCGAGCTGGCGATCCGCCAGCGTTCCGATGCCGAGGCCGACATTGGCCACTCTTCCTGGGCTCGGGAAGATCCAGCCGTAACCAGGGAAGCCATTCCAGCGGGTTTGATCCCACAGCGTGATCGCCGGGAAGTCGACGTTCTGGTCCACGTAGCAGCGCATCGCAAATCCCCAGAGCACCTGCGCCCCCTCGACAAGACCCGCGCTCTGGGCCACGTGGCTGGTGGCGCCATCAGCACCAATGACGAAGTCGGCTCGCAGCTCTTCGCCGTCGCCGTCGCTCACGGTGAAGCCGTCGATGTCACCTCCCGACCGGAGCGGCCGGTCGGCCCGCCCGGCGAAAGCGATGGCTCCCGCATCGAGCGCGGCGGTGCGCAGGGCGTCGTCGAACACGGACCGGGTCATGGCCCGGGCACGACCCGGATAGGTCATGCCGTTGAAGCACGGGAGGACGACCCGTCGTCCGGTGGGACCCACCACCACCATGTCGCCGACGTCGAGCCCAGGCGGCTCCGGTATCCCGAGATCAGTGAGCACTTGGAGGCCCCGCGGTCCGACAAAGTCGCCGCAGGCTTTGTCCCTCGGGAATTGTGCCTTGTCGAGCAGCGCCACGCTGGCCCCGGCGCGTGCCAGCACCAGGGCGGCAATGCTTCCCGCCGGACCGGCTCCGACGACGAGCACGTCAAAGCGATTGCGACTCACACGACTCCTTCCGGCCCCCGACCGTTTACAGTGAGATCTTCACACCTAAGGAGGCACTGTGGGCATTCCGGTGCAAGAGGACACCAACCGATTCGCCCAGAAGCTCTTCACGCCACTTCCCGGACGCTATGACCGGCTGGCTGAACTCCTATCGATGGGACAGAACGGACGCTGGCGTCGAGCCATGGTCGACCACATCGTCCCAGACCATCCAGAGCTGATCCTCGACGTCGCCTCAGGGCCGGCCGGCGTGGCGCTCCAGCTCGCCGATCGCACGAGTGCAAGGGTGGTGGGGGTCGACCTGACGCTCGACATGCTGCGACAAGGGCAGCGCAATGTGGCTGAACGGGGAATGGCCGGCCAGGTCCAGTTGGTGGCTGGGCGGGCCGAGCAGGCACCCTTCGCCGACGCCACCTTCGATGCGCTGACCTTCACCTACCTCCTGCGTTACGTTGACGACCCCCAATCCACCCTGATCGAGTTCGCACGGCTGGTGAAGCCCGGAGGGGCCGTCGCCAGCCTCGAGTTCCTCCTACCGCAGAGCCGGTTCTGGAGGTTCTGGTGGTGGGGCTACACACGGCTCCTGCTCCCCGCCGGCGGCTGGCTCACCGGCGGTAAAGCCTGGTTCGAAGTGGGCAGGTTCCTCGGTCCGAACATCTCGTCCCACTACCGGCGCTATCCGGTCGATTGGACGATCGAAGCTTGGAGACGAGCGGGATTTGTCGACGTTGGTGTGCGGCGCATGAGCCTCGGTGGCGGATTGATCATGTGGGGCCGGCGCGCGGGTGGATGAGGCACCAGAAGAGCCACCGCCCGATCAGCGAGCCGCCTACTACGCGGCTCGCCCGGGCGGTTGGCGTGACTGGTGGACGCTGCTCCACCCTCCCTACACCGCGTGGCACCTTGCCTATGTCGTCATAGGCGCATGCCTGGCGCCGGTGGTCAACGCCACCCGGCTGATTGCGACCCTGTTGGCGTTCTTCTTCGCGGTCGGCCTGGCGGCCCATGCGCTCGACGAGTTGCACGGGCGACCGCTGCGTACCCGGATCCCATCGATTGTCCTCGTCGTCGTCGCCGGTGTCGGACTTGCCGGTTCGATCGCCCTCGGAATCATCGGGATCGCGCAGGTCGGATGGGCGCTGGTTCCCTTCCTCGTCGTCGGGCCGGTACTTGTCGTCGCCTACAACTTTGAATTGTTCGGCGGTATCATCCACAACGTTGTCGGATTCGCCGCAAGCTGGGGTGCCTTTCCGGTACTGACCGCCTACGTAGCCCAGACCGGGGGATTGGCCGTCGCCCCGCTCATTGCTGCCATCGGTGCCGCTGTGCTGTCCGCAGCCCAGCGGGCGCTGAGTACGCCGGCTCGGCTGCTGCGCCGGCAGTCCGCTGACGTCGTGGGAACCATCACACTGACTGACGGTGGAACGATCCCCGTCGATCGAGCTGTCCTCCTGGCTCCGTTGGAGCAGGCTCTGCGGGCGATGTCGTGGGCCGTCGTCATGCTTGCAGCCGCCCTTGCTATCGACCGGTTGCGCTAGGAGCTCTCAAAGCGCAGACGGAACTCAGCGCCCGCTAGTTCGACAACTCGTTCGTTCCCCCCTGCCGCGGAGCACGGCCAATCCGGCCTGCGAGCCTCAGCATAGGTACGAGCCCTCTCGATGCTGACGGCTTCGCTCGACCCAACCTCTGCGACCACTCCGCCCACCATCGCGTCAACAAACCCGCGCCTGGATCGGGACGTGAAAAGGGCCATGGCCACAATGGCTGAGCGATGACCCCGGGGGTGCAGCAGCGCCGGAGTACACGGTCTCTGTGTACGTTCTCGGTATGACCTCTCGTGGCAGCCCGCCCACCGCGGTACTCCTTGATGCGGGCGGCGTTTTCGTCCTCCCTGACTCCGATCGGATCCTGGGGGCCTTCGCCAGGGCCGAGTGCTCGGTGAGCCGAGAGGTGTTGGTTGACGCGCACTACCGAGCCGCTGTGCGATTCGGGACCCATATTGACGTCGAAGCGAACTGGTCGGAGGCATGGCTTGACTACCTCCAGACCTACGTTGTCGAGTGCGGTGTGCCGCCGAACTGGCGCGAGGAAGCCCACTTCCATCTCGACAGCGAGTTCGCCGACGCAGCACTGTGGGTCGAGCCCGTACCCGCCAGCCGAGAAGGCCTGCAAGCCCTGGCCGACACCGGGGTCCGACTCGGGATCGTCTCCAATGCCGACGGATTGATGGCCCAGCGCCTCGCCCAACTCGAGCTCTGTCAGGTGGGTCCTGGCATTGGGGTAGAGATCGAGTGTGTCGTGGACTCCGGCAATGTCGGCGTCATGAAGCCCGACCCCCGCATCTTCGAAGCTGCCGTCGACCTCCTCGGACTCCATGCCGATCAGGTCTGGTATGTGGGCGACATGCCGGCAATCGACGTCGTCGGCGCCCGGAGGGCAGGGATTCGCCCGTTTCTCATGGATCCGCTCGGCCTCCACCTCGACGCCAGCTACGAGCGAGTTCCCTCTCTGGCTGCACTGGCCGACCTGATCACGTCCTTCTCGCCCCACAAGCCGCCCGCGTGACCAGTGATGAGAAGTTCTCACTCGCCTCGGCCCAGCGGGCTGCGGATGAGGGCATGCTGGCCGAATGGGTCGTCGGCTTCCTCGCCAGTCCAGGTAGTGACAACGCTGAGCTCGCTGCCGCCCTTGCCTTCAACGGAGCGGCCTATCTCGGACCCATCCGATTCGAGCTCGACCGACTCACACCGATGGCTGGCCCTGACGAGGGCAGTGTGGTCGTTCCCGTGCCCAAAGAGGACTGGGAATCCGACGTGGAAGCAATGGAACACAGCATCGAGGAGGGGTGGCTTCCTCCGCCGTTGCTCGTATCCCACCGCGACGGCAACTATTACCTGGAGGATGGGAACCACCGCTACGAGACACTTTGTCGCAGCGGCGCCACACACGCCTGGACCATCCTGCTCTTTGCCGACGAAGCGGAGCGGGACCATTTCCTGAAGGGACACAGTCGAATGAGCCAACGCCCGGGTACTGACGCAACCATTCAGCCACCCCGAGCGGGAACGTCAGGGACTACGTCCTGACCAGGGATTCCTAACAACTACTTGCGTCAACAATAATGTGGGAAATCGCGGGCAATAGCGTGGGAAATGGCTCCAACCAGGGTGCAGTTGGCCCAGGTCAACCGAGTTAAGTCGAGAGCCCACTGTGTGTGATGTCGCGAGACATAAGGATCTTGGCACCCACATGCAACAGGACGGAGGTACCTCACTTCATTCCGCGAGGTCGGCGGGTTCCTCGGCGGGATCGCCCGACCGCACGGAATCGCCGATGACCAGCCTGGGCCGACTCAACCAGACGGCGAGGATGGCGGCCAGGAGTGCGAATCCGGACACGATGAGAGAAACGATGGTGAGTCCGCTGTCGCTGGTGGTCGATGTCACCGTGGCGGCGCCACCTGTGGATGCGACGACCGGACCGGCCGACGGGCCGGAACCTGGTGACGACCCAGGAGAGGTGAGTGTCAGGACAGGGGCAGGATGGGCGGGATTCGGCACGGCACGATCGGGGAGCTGGATCCATGACACCGTGGTGCCGTCGCCGTACTGCTGGACGGCTTTGAAGACCAGCGAATGGACGTTGCTCGGGATGCCTTGAGCCAGAAGGTTGAAGACAGCGAACTGCCCGACGGGGATGGTGCCCCCCGTCCAGTCCACCTCGGAGACGACCGAAGTGAACGTCCCGTCGTCGGTGGTGACCGGCTTGGCCAGGGTTACCTGCTGTTCGGTGACCGTCCAGCCGGTCACCGCCTCCGGCGAGAGGACGGCAATCGGGTGGTCAGTGGGGACCTGGATCCGGAGTGCGGTGACCGGCGCGGTGGTCGACTCATTGGGTAGGCGGAAGCCGAGGACGACGTCTCCTGATCCCTGGGGCACAGATGAGGGGCTGATGGTGACGTGTGCCGAGGCGGGCGGAGCCCAGACGAGCAGAATGACTGCCGCGGCTAGCGCGCCTGCGACGGACCTCTTTCGATGACGCGGCATAGTTCTCCTTTTGCTCGTCGACCTCATGTTCGTTTGATGCCACCTGTCCACCTCGACGAACCCCACTGGGCCCCCAGTGAGTCGGCGTCCCCTCATTGGACGGTGTCCACGAAGCTCACATCGGGCTGCTCGAACGCCGAGACCTGGACTTGGAGGGTGATCTGCCAGGTCCCGACGATCGGTGGAGCGGGGATCTGAGTCAACACGAACCGACCGATACCGGACTGCACCATGTCGACCACGATCGGGCCCACGTTCAGGGACGGCAGTGTGAAGTAGATGGAAACACTTTCGGCCATCATGGTCGGGGCGCCGTCCCGTCCCGTGAACTGCACGACCATGTTGTTGACGAGTGCCTGGTTGGGCGAGATGCGAAGCGTGACGTGGCCGTCCCCGAAGGGCTGGGTCTGAGCGAAGGGAACGGGTCGAACAACGGCACCCGCCCCGTTGCTCGGCGTGCCGTTTGCGAGGACCGCAGTGACCGCCAATACGGCGACCACCACTGCCGTCTCGATCCGCGCCGTGGCCAACAACCGCCTCCACCCGGCACGGACACTTGGGTCGAAGGGGCTACCTCCGGCGGTCACCAGGTGGGGAAGGAGGAGCTGGCGGTTGTAGGCCGCCATCAACAGGAGAATCCCGACCAGGGCCACTTTCACCAGGAGGATCTGTCCATACCCGGTGTCGATCAGGTTGTGGACAGATCCGACTTCGGCGATGGCCAAGAGGACGCCGGCCACCAGCAGGACGGATACCGACACTGCGGCCATCGTCGAGAATCGGCTGACCACGCCGATCGTGGATCGGAGGATGGTCGCCGGACCGGTGGCGGTGACTCCGGCCGCTTCGGGACCGGAAACTACGGATTCGTTCCGGGACAGGACCGCCGTCGCCGTGGCGGACCCAGCTGGGGCGGACGACCCGGCGCCCAGCACCGGCGCTGCCGACGAGGGCCGGGTCGCGCCGAGAGTGGGCGGAGCCGGACCGAGCTCTCCGCTGGACCGGGCTGCCCGCGTCCGGGAGCGCAGCACGACGACCAGCCCGATCAGTCCCCCGAACCACATGGCGGCGAAGATGGCGTGGACGATGTCGGCCGGGATACTCAACCACCGCTCGGGTGAGGCCACGGCATGACCGAACAGCACGAACGCCCCGGAGCTCACCAGGAGACCGTAGAAGGCGGCGGCCTGGGCGCCGATCCCGGTCCGACGCAGCGACCACAGGCACGCGGCCAGGCCGATGATCTGAAGTCCGTACTGGCGCCCCAGGGAACCGCTCAGGATGTCTCGGACGATCGCCCATTCGATTGCACCGTGCCACGATCCGTTCGAAAGGGCCGCCTGGGCTCCCGTCGTCACAAGCATTCCGAGGAGGCTCACCACTGCGGCCAAGAGGCACCACCGGACGAGCCGCCGGCGTTCCGGGCCGCCGGTGAGGATGAAGGCCAGGAAGAAGGCAAGGCCTCCGACCGAAAAGACGCCGAGATACGAGAGGAATTGGCCCAGCTTGTCCGTGGCCCCGGCGACGCTGGTCGTGTGGCGGGTCAATCGTTGCACCTGCCCGGCGACGGCGTTGCCGACCAGGAATACGATGCCGCCGCTGACAACGTGTCCATCGACTGAGGTGACTGTGTAGTTGGCCACATAGGCACCATCGGGCAGTTTGCCGGGGAGCCCCTCACGGATGGTCGAAGGGGATGAGTGGGTCGGTGGCCCGGATGCGACAGGTGTGCCGGTCGAGTCGAGCACCTGCAGGCCGCCGGCCCCGAGCCTGACCGGCTGGTCGAAGATGATGGAGACGGACGCGGGGGCATGGGCCAGTCGCTCCCCGTTGGTCGGGAACGACGACACCACGGTTGCATGGGCCGACGCGGTTCCGGCCCATGCAACGAGCAGACCGATCACCAGCGGTCCGGTCAAGAGGCGCACGGTCCATCGCCGAGTGGCAGCGCGCGCCGACAGAGGCATAGCCGGACGACTCACGACTGCATCCGTCACCTCAGGACTGACGCAGACAGAATCCGATCGCATCCGTCAGGTCGGTGTTGCCGGGGCAGAAGACATGGGTATTGGCGTGGGAAAAGACACCAGCCGGGCTCTGCCAGCCCGACACGACCCAGGCGTGCACCATCCACACCGTCTTCGTCATGAACACTCCGTGGGCGTCCTTGCACTCCTGGGGGGTGACCGTGGCGTCCGGGGCGAAGGGTACGCCGATCTTTCCGTTCGTGAATGTGATGCATAGATTCGAGTGCTGGTGCCAATGGTCGTTGGGCCCGGCAAAGCCGCTGGGGGGATTCTTGGAAAGTGACTCGTACATCACGCCGACGACCGGTGCATTGTCGGCTGTGCTGGCGTAGATCCAGGATGCCGGCTCGGACGGATTCACCGACCCGTCCGGGTTGATGCCTTGGAGGGAAGCTGCGGACAGTGCCTGGTAATGGGCCCCCACCCCGGGAGCCATTCCACCGGCGAGGATCATGCCCGCCGCCTTGGCATCAGCCACTGTGGGAAACCGCTGTGCTGCCTGGGCCGCCAGGGCCAACTGCGCGCTCTGCTTCGCTTGCGTCGCCGGATCGAGGGGGACAAAAGGCTGGAGTTCCGACTTCTCCGTGTCGTTGCCTGAGGCGATCGCCTTGAAGCGGTTCGAGTTCTGACCGGGGACTGCCACCGTGGCCTGCAGCACCGGCGATGCTGACCGGGTCGAGGCCGTCGAGGACGTTGTCGGACCGGTGGACACCCCGGCCACGATCGCGGCGATTGTGGCGACAACGACGGTTGCCGGCACCACCGAGGCAAGCACTGCGGTGGACGAATCCCAGCTGCCAGTGATCCTTGGTCGAAGCAACATGACGAGGGTGGTGAGCACGGTTGCGCCGGCCACGCAGACCCCCGTCAGCATGATCGCCCGGTTGGGCGATGTCGATCCGACAGCCGCGCCCACCGCCCAGGCGATGACCAAGCACGTGTTGAGCGCCAGTGCACCGAAGACAAGTGAGTTGGATGGCTTGGCGAAGATGAGCACAGCGACCAGCAGCTCGAGCCAAGCAACGATGATCAGAATGGCCGTGGCGGTGCGTGGGCGATCTTCGCCCAACGCCGCACCGACCGCCAACATGGCGATCGACCCGGACAGCACGCTGAGGAACACCGCTGCCGGTCTCCCGACAGGACCGTGCCCGGCGCCGACGTCCCAGACACCGGCGCGATCCGCCAGACCTTCGATCGAAGGTGACTCGGAGCTCTGCTGAGGAATGATGCGGTCAGCGAGGTCGGTCATTTGCTCCCCCTAAATTGCCAGGCAGGAGACCGGCCTGAACTCTTTGAGACGGTAAGGCCCGGCAACGGCCATGTCAATCATCGCTTTGGTCGCGCACTGTTGCGTTGAGCGCGAACATGCCTGGAGCCGTTGGGCTTCATGCCTGGGCAGTGGTTGAACCAGGATGCCGAGGTGAAATGCCGCCAACTCTTCCGACCTATCCGGCCCTCTGCTTCAGGATTCGCTGGATTCAGGTTCCCGCCTGAGATCATCCCGATTGCCGTCCATTGGTACCTGCGCTACGGACTGTCCTACCGGGATACTGCTCGCCGAAGTGGCATTGAGGTCGACCACGTGACCCTGTTTCGATGGGTCCAGCGGTCCACGCCCTTGCTCATCGACGCGGCAAGGCCATGCCGGCACCGTATGGGTGGTTGCTGGTTCGTTGACGAGACCTACGTGAAGGTCTCAGGGTCCTGGCGATACGTCTACCGCGTCGTCGATCCATACGGGCAGGTCATCGACGTGTCTGTGTCCAAGAGAGGGGACCGGAAGGCCGCAACGAAGTTCTTCGTTGGTGCGATCAGCTCCCACGGTGAACCGGCTGAGGTCACCACCGACCGGGGCCACGCATTGGTCCGAGTCGTTTCAGAGCTCCTGGCGGATGCACTTCACGACACCACCCAGTACGCCAACAACCGAGTCGAAGCTGACCACGGGCGACTAAAGGCAAGACTTCGACCGACGCGGGGCCTGAAACAGGACCGAACCGCCAGCGTCGTGCTCCGAGGACATGCCTTCATCCAGAACCTGCGCCGAGGGCACTACGAGCTCGGGATGGATGTACGCCCCGGACTGACGCTCGCCGCGGTGTTCGACGAGCTTGCGCTGGTGGTCTGAAGGACCAACCTCACCGAAGCCGGCCAGCATGCGGCCGACGATCGATCAATGCAACAGTGCCGGGTCATTCATTGCGCATCGTCATGACTTGTCGTGTACAGAGGAGATGTCCTCGGGCTCATCAGTGTCGGCCCGTCGGAGCCGACCCTGCTCAGCGCGCTGTCCGGCTCGATCCTCGGTACCGGTTGATCC
>Ga0097691_1000204_pt1 | contig 53882 bp, 53 predicted proteins | sample NGESurdeep072012_8_FD_72858 | JGI IMG/M metagenome (GOLD analysis project Ga0097691, IMG submission 72858) | Arctic peat soil microbial communities from Barrow, Alaska - NGEE Surface sample 210-1 deep-072012 | ecosystem: Environmental > Terrestrial > Soil > Wetlands > Peat ...
GAGGTCCAACCCGATCGTGCTAATCTTATCCATGGACGGCTCCTCTCTATGTGGCGTTCTAACCAACGACCACGCTATGGCACTCCGATGCCGCTGAGCAGGGGCCGTCCACCCCATCAAACAGCGCGAATTGGGAGACGTACCAGCGGGCGTACCATCCCATCACCCATGGAATGGGGATGATCAAGGCTGCGGCCAGACCAAAGACCACCGTTCGCCACAGCACCTGCCAGCCGCTGGCATTGAACACGATGTCCCGCCTTGTGCCGGCAATATTGCGGCACATCCACCGTATCCACGCCGTAATCACCCAGGCCCAGCCGATGATGGTGATGACTGAAATATAAAGCAGCAGATACCAGCCGACATAGGCCCAGGGACTGCCTGCAAAGGCGAGCGGAAGTGGACGCCCTTCCGAACTGATGTTGGCGACGATCCATCGGACCGTCATCCATGAAAGGAACGCCTGCAGTGGAAGAAGAATGAACGGGAGATACGAGACACGGCTGAAGCCCGCATAGCCGCAGAGCGCCAGAATCACGAAGACGTACCAGATGTCGCCGGGCCTGCCGCTGAAGCCAAGGTTGGGCCGTTGCGGAACGCGCAGGCGCTCGACAAACCACCCGTAGAAACTCGTAGCCACCCAGGGCGCTGGAATCACGAACAGAAAACCGATCAGGAACAGCAGCGCGCGCCCGAACAGCGCCCAGATGCTGAAATCGACCGAGAGTGACCCACCTGTCTGGGCGTCGCTCCCCGCAAATGCGCGCGAATGCGGAATCGGCGGCGGCCCCGAGACGCCCGAAAGCAGGCCGGGAATATCCCCCGCTTTTTGCCAGCCCGCCATGCCTTCGCTCCAGACCAGCGTCTCCGCCGTGACCGTCCCGCCGGCGATGAACTCGCGCAGCTGAGCCTCCGGGTAAGGACCCTGCTGCTGGCCCTGGGACGCAAAGAACCAGGATCGGTTTGACATTTCATCCCCTTAGGCGTTGTAGCGGGCGGCCGGGCGCTGGCGATCAAACCCCATTCTGGCGGATAATCCCTGTGCCTGTACAGGCAGACTCCAGAACCGGAGCGAGATACGCAATTGATTCTCGGCCGGGCCTTGCAACTTTATGTGCCATTTGCACAGAAAGATGCCAGACTTGCCTGGGGCGCAAATCAAGCGACCTACCTTTCGGAATCCGGGAAATGAAGGCCTGACCATGAAGCTCGTTGTTGCCATAATCAAACCATTCAAACTTGACGAGGTGCGTCAGGCGCTCACCGCGATCGGGGTCAGCGGCATGACCGTAACCGAGGTCAAGGGTTATGGCCGCCAGAAGGGCCACACCGAGGTTTATCGCGGCGCCGAATATGTCGTGAATTTTCTGCCTAAACTGCGGATCGAAATCGCGGTCCCGTCGAATATCGCCGACAAGGCGGTTGAAGTCATTACCTCCAGCGCACGCACCGGTCAGATCGGCGACGGCAAGATATTCGTGACGCCGATCGATCACGCGTTGCGGATCCGCACCGGCGAAACCGACAGCGACGCGCTCTGAATTCTCGCACGTCAGTCACATCCGGCAACGACGCCTGGAATGCGATCGATAACATCATAACCTGCTGGGGAAATACCATGGGGGCACTTTCGTATCGTGCAGCGAAGCTCGCTGCGCCGATCAGTCTTGCGACGGTATTCTCGTTTGCAACACCGGCGTTTGCCGAAACGTCCGGTATCAGCGCCGCCGACACCGCGTGGATGATCGTTGCAACGGCGCTGGTGCTGATGATGACGATACCGGGCCTGGCGTTGTTCTATTCCGGCATGGTGCGCAAGAAGAACGTGCTGGCGACGATGGCGCAAAGCCTCGCAGCCGTAGCCATTATTTCGATTCTCTGGGTGGCGTTCGGCTATTCGCTGGCGTTCGTCGGCGACGGTCCCTGGCTTGGGACGCTCGATCGCTGGTTTCTCGCTGGCATGACCATGGACGGCGTCAATCCTGCGGCGAAGACGATTCCGGAAAGCTTGTTCATGCTCTACCAGATGACGTTTGCGATCATCACCGTGGCACTGGTGGCGGGCTCCGTCGCCGACCGGATGCGGTTTTCGGCCTATCTGCTGTTTTCCATCGGCTGGTTCATGTTCGTCTATGTTCCGCTCGCACATTGGGTTTGGGGCGGCGGCTTCCTCGGCAGCATGGGCGTGCTGGATTTTGCCGGCGGCCTCGTGGTGCATCTCAGCGCCGGGGTCGGCGGCCTGGTTGCGGCAAAAGTGATGGGCCGGCGCCATGGCTATGGCAGCGAAAATTTGTCGCCGTTCGATTTGTCGCTCGCGGTAATGGGCACCGGATTGCTGTGGGTCGGCTGGTTCGGCTTCAACGGCGGATCGGCGCTCGGTGCGAATTCGCGCGCGGTGATGGCGATCATCGCTACCCATCTCGCGGCCTGTGCCGGCGCGCTGACCTGGGGCGCGATCGAATGGACGATCCGGCGCAAGCCGTCGGTGCTCGGCATGATTTCCGGCGCGGTCGCGGGCCTCGGAACGATTACGCCGGCGAGCGGATTCGTAGCTCCCTGGCACGGCATCGTCATCGGGGTGATTGCGGGTCTGGTGTGCTTCTGGGCCTGCACCTGGCTGAAGCACCGTTTCAACTACGACGACTCGCTTGATGTGTTCGGCGTCCACGGCATCGGCGGAATGACAGGAATCCTGCTGGCCGGGGTGTTTGCAACCGCCTCGATCGGCGGGACCTCCGGCCTGATCGAGGGCAATCCGCAGCAGCTGCTGATCCAGCTCTACGGTATCGCGGTCACCCTGGTGTGGTCCGGCGGCATGACCTACGTGCTGCTCAAGCTGGTCAGCGCCTTCGTGCCGCTGCGGGTTTCCCGGGAACACGAGCTGGAAGGCCTCGATATTTCGCAGCACGGCGAGGCTTTACAATAAACCCCCATCCAAATACCGTTTTCCTGCCCTGCCCGTGAGCATTATTATGTCGGGAGTCTGTCTTGCCTTCTTTTTAGGCAGATATGACTAGGTTTTGGGCGCGATCGAATAGCGCAGGTCGGAGCGATTCCCGCAAAGCCCGAAAAGGTCCGCGTTCATAGTCCGTTAGGGAATGCCGCCGATCTGGCACGGCATTTGATTCTATGGGTCCTGGCTGTGCCCGCGTAGTGAACTCTCTCCGCGTGGTGAACCTCAGTCGAGAAACGCCCGGTCGTGTCTGGACCGGGCCCAAGCGGGGATAGGACCCATGAAAATTGTTATGGCGATAATCAAGCCATTCAAACTCGAAGAAGTCCGTGACGCCCTGACCGCCATTGGCGTTCACGGTTTGACGGTGACGGAAGTCAAGGGATATGGCCGGCAGAAAGGTCATACGGAAATCTACCGCGGTGCTGAATACGCGGTGAGCTTCCTGCCCAAGATCAAGATCGAGGTCGCTGTCGCCTCGGACCAGGTCGACAAGACCATCGAGGCCATCACGTCAGCGGCAAAAACCGGACAGATCGGCGACGGCAAGATCTTCGTCATCAACCTCGACCATGCGGTTCGCATCCGCACGGGAGAGGCCGATGCCGCGGCACTCTGATTTCGCGCTCACCTTCTTCAATCAATCAGGAGTAAAAGAAATGACGTTCGAACGTCCAACCCGCGCGGGATTGGCTGTCCTGGCACTCGGCCTGCTCTGTGTCGCAGGCTTCGCCGACGTGGCGCTTGCCCAGACCGCGGCTCCGGCTGCGGCCCCTGCAGCGGATGCCGCCGCCGCGGCTCCGGCCCTCGTGCCCAACAAGGGCGATACCGCCTGGATGCTCGTTTCCAGCGCGCTCGTTCTGATGATGTCGATTCCCGGCCTCGCCCTGTTCTACGGCGGCCTGGTTCGCACCAAGAACATGGCATCTGTCCTCACCCAGGTTTTCACCATCGTCGCTCTCGTCGGCGTTGTCTGGACCCTGTACGGATACTCCCTCGCCTTCGGCGACGGTGGCAGCATGTCTCCCTATATCGGCGGGTTCGGCAAAGCCTTCCTTCATGGTGTGGATGCCAACTCGACCGCCGCGACGTTCTCCAACGGCGTCGTGATCCCCGAACTGGCGTACTTCGTCTTCCAGATGACGTTCGCCATGATCACCCCGGCCCTGATCGTCGGCGCGTTCGCCGAACGCATCAAGTTCTCGGCGGTGTTCCTGTTCATCCTGCTCTGGGTCACCGTCATCTATTTCCCGATCGCGCATTGGGTCTGGTACGTCCCGGCTCCCGATGATGTCGCTGCTGCTGCCAAGGCGCTCGCCGCCGCGGCTGATGGCGCGGCGAAGACGGCCGCTCAGGCCAAGCTCGACGAAGTCACGGGCAGCGCAGGCTGGCTCGCAGGCGCGGGCGCCCTCGACTTCGCTGGCGGTACGGTCGTGCACATCAACGCCGGCATTGCCGGTCTGGCGGGTGCGCTGATCATCGGAAAGCGCGTCGGCTACGGCAAGGACCTGATGCCTCCCCACTCGCTGACCATGACCATGATCGGCGCCTCGCTGCTGTGGGTCGGCTGGTTCGGCTTCAACGCCGGTTCGAATCTCGAGGCGAACGGCACGACGGCGCTGGCCTTCGTCAACACCATGGTGGCTACGGCTGGCGCGTCGTTATCCTGGCTGCTCACGGAATGGATCGTCAAAGGCAAGCCGTCGTTGCTGGGCATCTGCTCCGGCGCGGTGGCGGGCCTTGTCGCGGTGACGCCGGCTTCCGGTTTCGCCGGTCCGATCGGCGCATTGGTGCTGGGCTTCGTCGTCTCGCCGGCTTGCCTGTTCTTCGTCAGCACGGTGAAGAACGCACTCGGCTACGACGACGCGCTTGACGTGTTCGGCGTCCACTGTATCGGCGGAATCATCGGCGCGCTCGGCACCGGCATTCTCGTCAATCCCGCGCTCGGTGGCGTCGGCATTACCGACTACACCAACATCACCGGTAACAACGCCGGCACCTACGATCTGGTCGGCCAGATGATCTCGCAGGGCAAGGCTGTTGCTGCGACGTTGATCTGGTCCGGCGTCGGTTCGGCGATCCTGTTCAAGGTCGTCGACGTGATTATCGGTCTTCGCCCCTCCGTCGAGGCGGAACGCGAAGGACTCGATATCACCGATCACGGCGAGCGCGCCTACAACATGTAAGTCCTCCCGGGGGCGCGATCTCACGAGGTCGCGCCCAGAACTACGGTTTGGGCACATACCCGGCAATGCCCCGACCGTTGAGGGGCTCCAGCGCAAGCTGGAGCCCCTTTCTTTTTGGGGGAACTTGGATTCTAAATTAAATTGCATATCCCGGACGACGAAGCGCGCTTTCGGAAACCTCGGACTTGCTTCGCTTCATGCGGGCTATGCTCGCTCTTTCAATCCCCCTCCGGCGCGACCAACACCACTTCCGGAAAATAATTTCGATAGCGCCGCGCATCACGCGTCAGCAGCGGCAGGCTCTCGACCATCGCGTGGGCGCCGATGAAAAAATCCGGCAGCACACCGGTGCGAACGCCGCCTGCGCTTCGATACTGTGTGAAGGCCTTGCCGGCGAGAAATAGCGCCGTGCGCGGAACCGGTGCAACGGTGACCCCCGCCATCGCTAGCGCTGCATCGAAATCATCGATGCTGTGAAAGCGGACCGACGTCTCGGCATAGATCACATCATTGATTAGCAACGAACCGTGTAGAGCGGCTTCCTCCAACTGCATCAGCGACCACTCCCACCAACTCGGAGTTCTGGTGAAGATATCGAGCAGAACATTCGAATCCACCAGCGTCACGGGTCACTCACCCCGGGTCATCGTCATGATCTCATCGGTGGAAGGACCGGGGCCTGCAATGCCGACCAGCTTGGCGAAACGACTCGGCTGTCGCGTCCCGTCCGCCTTCTCGATGACGATGCTGCCGTCTTCGGCACGACGGAAGGCGACCTGGCTGCCGGGGCCTATTCCCAAGTGATCGCGGACCGGTTTTGGGATCGTCACCTGACCCTTGCTCGTAACTGTGGTTGCCATCGCGAGCCTCCAAAAGTAATACTCAAAAATAATATGGTAATACCGCGCAAATTGTCCAGTTCCGTCGATGGTTAATCGCGTCTTAACCTCGCCGTATCTATGGTGGTCTGATCCGTTTCCGGCCGGTCTGAACCTGCGATCGGCTGCCCCAAGAGTGCTGGCGCTTTAAGTATGGCAATGACCGCTTCATCCCGCGCGCCGCAGGGCGCCGGCAATCAGGAAAGCGAACGCTCGCCATTCGCGCGGCTGACTGAACTCTTGGCCCCGCATCAGCCGGGTAAGCCCTTGATTACGCTATCCTTGGGCGAGCCGCAGCATCCGGTTCCCGGTTTCGTTGGTCCGGTGCTGGCCAAACACATCGCCGAGTTCGGCCGCTATCCCATCGCCAAGGGCATCGAGCCGTTCCGGCGGGCGGCGGCGAACTGGCTTTCCACCCGGTTCGACCTGCCGCGGGCGATCGATCCCGAAACCGAGCTTCTGGTGCTGAACGGCAGCCGCGAGGGCCTGTTTTTCGCTGCCCTTACCGCCGCCCGCTATGCCGGCGAGCGCAGGGGCAGACCGGCGATCCTGGTGCCCAATCCGTTCTATCCGGCCTATGGCGCCGGCGCGCGCGCCGCCAGCTGCGAGACAATCTATCTGCCGACCACGCTCGCCAACGGATTCCTGCCGGACCTCGATGCGCTCGATGACGCCACGCTGGCGAGAACCGTCGCGATCTACCTCGCCTCGCCGGCGAATCCGCAGGGCGCGGTGGCCTCAAGGGAATATTTCGGACGCCTGAAGAAACTCGCCGATCGTTTCGGCTTCATGATTCTGAGCGACGAATGCTATTCGGAAATCTATACGCAGGCGGCTCCCGGCAGCATGCTGGAATGCGCCGGGCCTGATTTTAAAAATGTCGTTGCGTTTCAGTCGCTGTCGAAGCGCTCGAACCTACCCGGCATGCGCGTCGGTTTCGCCGCCGGCGACAGGAAATTTCTCGGCATGTTTCACGAGCTGCGCAATGTCGCCGCACCTCAGGTGCCGGTGCCGCTGCAGCATGTCGCGATCGCGGCCTACGGCGACGAGGCGCATGTCGAGGAGAACAGGCGGCTGTACCGGATCAAGTTCGATCTCGCCGACCAGATTCTCGGCAATCGCTATGGCTATCGTCGGCCCGCCGGCGGCTTCTGCGTCTGGCTGGATGTGTCGGCCCATGGCGGCGACGAAGCGGCGACGGTGAAACTCTACAAGGACGGCGGCGTGCGCGTGGTGCCCGGAAGTTACCTGGCGCGGCAGCAACCCGACGGCAGCAATCCCGGCGCCGGCTACATTCGCCTGGCGCTGGTGCAGGACAGTGAAACAACAGCCGAGGCTTTGCACCGGCTGGTCGAAATTCTGGTTTAGTCGCAGGGCCCCATGAGCATGCCAGCGATCGAACGTGTCATTCCCCTGGTCGGCCAGTTGCCGGCGGCGATCCGCGAGGCGCTGGCGCGGCGGCTGCGCGAACTCGCGGGCCTCGCATTGCTGTCACTTTCCGGCGTCGCGGCAGCAGCGCTGATGACATGGTCGGTGCAGGATCCCAGCCTCAGCCACGCCACGTCGCGCGCGATCCGCAACATCGTCGGCTATCCCGGCGCGATCTTCGCCGATCTGCTGATGCAGATTCTCGGCCTCGGCGCGATCATGGTGATCCTGCCGGTGGCGGTGTGGGGCTGGCGCATGCTGACCCATCGTACCTTCGACCGCGAAGCGCTGCGGATCGCGTGCTGGATACTCTGCACGGTGATATCGGCGGGCTTTGCAAGTTGCTGGTCGCATCGCGGGGCATGGCCGCTGCCGACCGGGCTCGGCGGCGTCGTCGGCGACGCGCTGGTGCGCGCGCCCGCTGTCGTGTTTGGTCCGCCCGGCATCGTCTATCGCCTCGTGCTCGGAAGCATCCTTTTCGTCGCTGTCGTCGCGACTTTCCTGATCGCTGGTGGCATGGGTTCACGACCGCAGGAAGACGAATTGACACCGATTGATGACGACGACGCCCCGTTCGTGGAAGAAGATGACGGCGGCTCGGTCCCGCTGGGATGGGCGTTTCACGCCGCGATGAGCGCGAAGGCGCGGCTGTGGCGGTTATTGACCCTGGCCTACAGCTCGCTGGTCGCAAGCGCGCCGGCGCCGCGCGCCTCCCCGTTCGAGCGTCAGGAACCTAATCTGGGCGGCCGCGCGGCTCCTTCCCTGGCCCCGCAGGCCGAGGAAGATTTCGAAGACGAAGAAGACGACGAGGAAATTCCCGCAGCCCGCACCCCGCGCAAGAAGGCCGCGCCGCGCGCGCCGTTGCGCAAATCATCCGACAAGTTCGAGCTGCCGCCGATTTCCGTGTTGACCGCGCCGAAGGCTTCGGATCGCCAGCCGCTCAGCAAGTCCGAACTGGAGTCCAACTCGCGCGCGCTGGAAGGCGTGCTTGGCGATTTCGGCGTCCGCGGTGAAATCGTCAAGGCGCATCCCGGCCCGGTGGTGACGCTGTACGAACTGGAGCCCGCGCCCGGCATCAAATCGTCGCGCGTCATTGGCCTCTCCGACGACATCGCGCGTTCGATGAGCGCGCTCTCGGCGCGCGTCGCCGTGGTTCCCGGCCGCAACGCCATCGGCATCGAATTGCCGAACCCGCATCGCGAAAAGGTTTATTTGCGCGAATTGCTGGCGGTCAAGGACGGCAACGAATCGGTCGCGAAACTTCCGCTTTGCCTCGGCAAGAACATCGGCGGCGAATCCATCATCGTCGATCTCGCGCGGATGCCGCATCTGTTGATTGCCGGCACCACCGGCTCCGGCAAATCGGTCGCCATCAACACCATGATCCTCAGCCTGCTGTATCGGCTGCGCCCGGATCAGTTGCGCCTGATCATGGTCGACCCAAAGATGCTCGAACTCTCCGTCTATGACGGCATTCCACATCTGCTGACGCCGGTTGTGACCGACCCGAAGAAGGCCGTGGTCGCGCTGAAGTGGGCGGTGCGCGAAATGGAAGAGCGCTACAAAAAAATGTCCAAGCTCGGGGTGCGCAACATTGACGGCTACAACGCCCGCCTGCTGGAAGCGAAATCCAAGGGCGAGAGCCTGACGCGCACGGTGCATACCGGCTTCGACAAGGAAACCGGCAAGGCCATCTATGAGAACGAGAAGCTAGATCTCGAGCCGCTGCCCTACATCGCCATCATTGTCGACGAGATGGCCGACCTGATGATGGTCGCCGGCAAGGACATCGAGGGCGCGGTGCAACGCCTGGCGCAAATGGCGCGCGCCGCCGGCCTGCATGTGATTCTCGCCACGCAACGGCCGTCGGTCGACGTCATCACCGGCACCATCAAGGCGAACTTCCCGACCCGCATCTCGTTTCAGGTGACGTCGAAAATCGATAGCCGCACCATTTTAGGCGAAATGGGCGCCGAGCAGTTGCTCGGACAGGGCGACATGCTCTATATGGCCGGCGGCGGACGCATCAGCCGCGTCCACGGGCCTTTCGTCTCGGATGAAGAGGTCGAAAAGGTGGTGCGCCATCTCAAGACCCAGGGCCAGCCCGAATACCTCGAAGCGGTCACCGCGGAAGAGCCGACCGACGAAGACGGCGCGGTGTTCGATTCCACCGGCATGGGCGCGGGCGAAGGCACCGACCTGTTTGCGCAGGCGGTGCAGATCGTCAAGCGCGACCGCAAGGCCTCCACCAGTTACATTCAGCGCCGGCTGCAAATCGGATATAACCGCGCTGCGTCGCTGATGGAGCGAATGGAACTCGAAGGCATCGTCGGGCAGCCCAATCACGCCGGCAAACGCGAGATTCTGGTCGAAGAAGAAGAAAGCCGCTTTTGAGAGCGCCATCGAGCCAAGGGACTGCCGGATTGGCATTCTATTTTCACGGAAAAACGATATCTCCTTTTGCCGAAAGCACGATAAAATGGCCCGCAGCCAGGCAGGACGACACGTTGAATAGAAATCCGAAGTTTCGAACAGCAGAACAATTCGCGATTCCCGGCATCCGCACCGCATTGGCGCTGCTGATCGCGGCATCCTTGATCAGTGTCGTGACACCGTCTTGCGCGCAGACCGTTCCGATTCCAAAGCCTGCGCCAAAAGCCCGCAACGTGCAGATGACTGCCTCGGACCCGCAGAAAACCCCGATGACGACCGGCGCGACTTCGGCATCACCGCCGGATCCGGTGATTCCCGATCCGCACCGGAATGTTCCCGCCAATATTTTTTCAACCTTCGATGCCAATCAAAAGGCGCAAGCGGCCAAGGTAAGTTCCTATCTGTCGTCGCTGCAGACGCTGGTCGGAAATTTCGTCCAGGTCGGACCTGACGGCAGCAAGACCAAGGGCGATTTTTACATCCAGAAGCCCGGCAAGGTGCGCTTCGAATACGAGGCGCCGAGCCCGATCGATATTGTCGCCGACGGATCGTCGGTGGCGGTGCGCGACCGCAAGCTTGCGACCCAGGATATCTATCCGCTGTCGCAGACGCCGCTGCGATATCTGCTGTCGGACCGCATCGATCTTTTGAAAGACACCAACGTCGTGAACGTGACGGCCGATGACGTCTTCGTCAGTGTCACCATCGAGGAGAAGCAGGCGCTGATCGGTACCAGCCGCCTGATGCTGATGGTCGGCGCCAAGGACGGCCAGCTCAAGCAGTGGACCGTGACCGACCCGCAAGGCTATGACACCACGGTTGCGGTCTACAATCTGGATACCACCAAGAAAGTCGATCCCGGCCTGTTCAAGATCGACTTCACCAACTACACGACGCCGCCGGGCTAGGCAGTTCTACCCGCCTGACATCTTCTTCTCCTCATCCTGGGGAGCGCGCGCTTCGCGCGCGTCTCGAAGGATGGCCGCATGCAATCAATCTCATCCTTCGAGACGCGGCCAAGCGGCCGCTCCTCGGGATGAGGCGTGTCTTTCTGTCCTTGCACTGATACATCAGCTCCATGCGCTTTTCCCTGACCACGTGGAACATCAATTCGGTGCGCCTGCGCATCGATCTGGTCGCCAAATTCCTCAAATCGGTGAGGCCGGATGTTTTGTGCCTGCAGGAAACCAAATGCGTCGATGACGCGTTTCCGCTGAAGCGTTTCAGGCGCCTCGGCTATGAGCACGTCGCGCTGAACGGGCAGAAGGGCTATCACGGCGTCGCCGTGATCTCGAAGCTGCCGTTCGAGACCACGGATATCCGCACCTTCTGCGACAAGATCGATTCGCGTCACATCTCGGTCGCTTTCGGCGAGAAGGCTCAGCTGTCAAAGCCGCTGGTGGTACATAATTTCTATGTACCGGCCGGCGGCGATATTCCCGATCCCGCGCTCAATCCGAAATTCGAGCACAAGCTCCAATTCCTCGACGAGATGAAGGCGTGCGAGCCGCTGCATCCGCGCGGCGATGACCGGCATATCCTGGTCGGCGATCTCAATGTGGCGCCGCATGAAAACGACGTGTGGTCGCACAAGCAATTACTGAAAGTCGTATCGCACACCCCGATCGAATGCGAGAAGCTGCTGGCGGCGCAGGCGCATGGCGAATGGATCGACGTCGCGCGCGAGCGCATTCCGCTGTCGGAAAAAGTCTATACCTGGTGGAGCTACCGCGCCGCGGACTGGACGCTGGCCGATCGCGGCCGCCGGCTCGACCACATCTGGGTATCGCGCGCCCTCAAAGACGGGGTCAGCGATTTCCGGATCACGCGGGATGCGCGCGGCTGGGAGCGGCCGTCCGACCACGTTCCGGTGACGGTGACGCTGGAGGTGTAGACCAATACATTTTCGTCATTCCGGGGCGCGAGTGAAACGAGCGAACCCGGAATCCATAACCGCGACAGGGAGTATGGATTCCGGGCCTGCGCCAAGTGGCGCATCCCGGAATGACAAGTGGTTAGGTCAAATACTCAGCTTCGCGCCTGCCACCAGAATGTCGCTGGCGATCTGGCTGGTGCGGCTGGCGAATTCATCGCGAAGCCGGCGCGCGGCGGCGGGATCGCTTTCCAGCACGCGCTGAAACAGGCTGCGCGCGACGCGGATCACCGAGGAATGTTCCAGCGCGGTCGCGGTAGACGGCCGCTTCATCGCGACGACCAGCGCGAGTTCGCCGATCAATGCGCCCGGACCGGCGACGATTTCGGCGCCACCGCCGTCCTCGATCCGGAACGCGCCGCGCTGAACGATAAATCCCGCATCGGCATCATCGCCTGCGTTGAACAGCCGATCGCCCCGTGCGAAATCGCGCTGCTCGGAGCCGATCGCCAGCATGCGCAAGGCCGCCGTCCCCAACAGGCGCAGTGTCGGGACACGCTCGAGCAGGGCAACATCATCTTCGATCGACATGCAGAACCGGTGATCGGGACGCGCTGGCTAGGATGCGCTGGCAAATACGAATCGTTGCCCGAATCGTATCACGGCACCAGCTTGTAGCCACCGGCTTCCGTCACCAGTATCTCGGGATTGGCCGCATCTTTCTCGATCTTCTGGCGCAGCCTGTAAATATGGGTTTCCAGGGTGTGCGTGGTGACGCCAGAATTGTAGCCCCACACTTCCTGCAGCAGCGTCTCGCGCGAAACCGGCAGCTGGCCGGCGCGATACAGGAACCGCAGGATCGCGGTTTCCTTTTCGGTCAGACGCACTTTCCTGGCATTGGCGCCGGTCAGCATCTTGGAGCCGGGCCGGAAGCTGTAGGGGCCGACGGAAAACACCGCGTCTTCGCTGGCTTCATGCTGGCGGAGCTGCGCCCGGATCCGCGCCAGCAGCACCGCGAAGCGGAACGGCTTGGCGACATAGTCATTGGCGCCGGATTCGAGCCCGAGGATGGTGTCCGAATCGGTATCGTGTCCGGTCAGCATGATGATCGGAGCCTTGAAGCCGCCCTTGCGCAGGCTGCGCACAACTTCGCGGCCGTCAGTATCCGGCAACCCGACATCCATCAGCACAAGATCGGGGGAATTGGCCTTGGCGGCGCTGGCGCCCTTGGCGCCGGTATCGACGGCGGAGGCTTCGAACTCGTCGTGCAGCGATAATTGCTCCACCAACGTATCGCGCAGATCGGTATCGTCATCTACGATCAGGATCTTGCGGGCATTGGCCATGGGTACAATCCTCTGGGGGCGGCGGGTGCGAGCAGAAGTGCGTTCCGCCGAAGTCCCGGTTGGTAAAGTCTGGTTAGTAAAGCCTTGGGTCCGTCAGGTCTTGGTTCGTATTGAGGTAGGGGATTGTTACAGATTCACAAGCCGAACCGCAGTCTAACCCAGAATTCGCGGGCATTTGGATGAATGTCCGGTAATGGCGTGAAACAGAGCATTTTGCAGGCGGCCAGACCATCAGGTTTGTGCGAATCACATGAAAAGTCCCGCTATTTCAGACACTTATAAGACAGCCCTGCGTGACCGGCCGCTTTCCGCGATCAGGATTCGCGCCGCCGCCGGCAATCCGCGCCGGGGCTGGCTGACCGCGGGCGGGCAGACCGTGCCGGTCGCGCTCGGGCGCGGCGGCATCAGGGCCAACAAGCGCGAAGGCGATGGCGGGACGCCAAAAGGCACGTTCCGGCCACAGCGATTGTGGTGGCGCGCCGACCGCCACCCGAGGCCACGTACATTTCTGCCGGTTCGCGTCATCGGGCCCGAAGACGCCTGGTGCGAAGATCCGTTAAGCCGCCATTACAACCAGCCGGTGCGGCTGGACCGCGAGCACGGCGGCGACCGGCTCAAGCGCGACGACCACCTCTATGATTTCATCGTCGAGATCGATCACAACAGCTCGCCCCGCATCGCCGGCCGCGGCAGCGCGGTATTCCTGCATCTGGCGCGCGAGAATTTTTCACCGACCGCCGGGTGCGTTTCGATGACGAAATCAGCGATGCTGCGGTTGTTGCAGCGGCTGGGGCCGCAGACGAAGATTGTGATCGGGTGAGGTGCGCGCAATGACGAAAATGCGAGGTGCGGGCAAAATCGTTCACCGCGCCCCGAAGATCGCCGAGCCGATGCGCACATGGGTGGCGCCGAACTGGATCGCGATCGCGAAGTCGGCGCTCATGCCCATCGACAGTTTCGCAAGACCGTTGCGCGCAGCGATCTTCGCGGTCAGCGCGAAATGCGGCGCCGGCGCATCGTCAACCGGCGGAATGCACATCAGGCCGGAAATCGGCAAACCATATTTTTCGCGGCAGCTGGCAATGAAGGCGTCCGCCTCGGCCGGCGCGACGCCCGCCTTCTGCGGCTCCTCGCCGGTATTGAGCTGGACGAACAATTCAGGCCGCCGTTTCTGAGAAACGATTTCCTTGGCTAACGCTTCGCAAATGCTCGGGCGGTCGACCGAATGTATCGCGCCGAACAGCGCCACGGCTTCCTTCGCCTTGTTGGATTGCAGCGGCCCGATCAGATGCAGCACGATGCCGGGGTAAGCCGCCATTAACCCTGGCCACTTTGCTTTGGCTTCCTGCACGCGATTTTCGCCGAATACGCGCTGTCCGGCCTCGATCACAGGCCTAATTGCATCGGCATCGAAGGTCTTGGACACCGCGATCAGCGTCACCGACGCGCGATCCCGGCGCGCTTCGTTGCAGGCGCGGAAGATGTCGTACTCCACCGAAGCAAGCGCATTTGGTAGAGATGGGGTTATCGGCGAGGGGTTTTCGGGCGCCATGTCATCTGTCGGTGGTAAATTTACGGAGTAGTTCGAATTTTACTGAGTTCGGGAAAGGCTTCTTGAACCCTTCGCCCTACCCTCGCACATGGGGTCGGGGATAAAGATGTCGCGCTTCACTTTCAACCGCAAAAGAGCGAAACTCAAGCAGCTTCTCGGAATTCGCGCGCGGCTGGCGTTGCTGGCGCTGATCCTGGTGGCGCCGTTGATGCTGGAACGCGCCCGTTCGCTTGAGGACGCCCGCGCCAAGCAGATCGCGCACGCCACCGAGGAATTCTCGAACATCGCGCGGCACAGCGTCCAGGCTCAGCGTGAAATCATCTCGTCGGTTGAGACGATGATGAAATCGGCGGCTTACATCAGGGCTTCGGCGGGAGGCGTCGCCCGAAGTTGCGATATTCTGCGCGCGAGCCTGCAGGTCGAGCTGCCCTGGATCAGAAGCCTGGCGATTGCCGCCGGCGACGGCAGGGTTCAATGCTCTACAGTCCCTAACCTTGTCGGCGTGGATCTGAGCGACCGCAGCTATTTCAGGAAAGCGGTGGAGACCCGCGGTTTCGTCTTCAGCGATTATCTCTTTGGCAGGGGGGTGAAGCTGCCGATCATGACGGCGGCCTATCCGGTATCTGCCATCGCCGCCGGCGAAGACGCCGTCATTGTTGCGGGCATCAATATCGACTGGATGTCCAAGATCATGGACGATCTCGGCGGTCGGCCGGGCGTTTCAGCGGCCCTCATCGACAGCGCGGGGACGGTTCTCGCAGCGCCATCCAATCAGGCCAGCATGATCGGCCGGCCACTGGATAATTTGCAGCTGCTGGCGGCCATCGCTGACAAGGCGGCCGGTTCGGACGATGCGACGAGATCGGCTTCATTCGTCGGCGCCGATGGCTCAAAACGCGCAGTCAGCCTTACCCGCATTCCCGGCACCGGATCGCGCCTAGTCGTCAGCGTCGACGAAGCGAGGGTTGCTGCGAGCACCAACCGCGAGATTCGCACCGCCTATCTGCAACTCGGGTTCGTCTGCCTGTTCGTGCTGCTCGGCGCGTTGATCGCCGCGGAGAAGCTCATCATCCAGCCGATCGAGATGTTGGCGGCGATGGCGAAACGCTTCGGCCAGGGCGACTGGTCGGTGCGCGCGGCGCGAAACCGCCTGCCGGCTGAATTTGTCCCGCTGGCCCGCGCGTTCAACGCGATGGCGGCGCAGCTTACCGAACGCGAGCGCGAACTGGTCGCCACCAACGACCGGCTGACCGTGATGGCGTCGATCGACATGCTGTCCGGCCTCGCCAACCGGCGCGGATTCCAGAGCCGGCTCGATTTCGAATGGCTGAAGGCCCAGCAATATGGCAGCGAACTGTCGCTGCTGATGATCGACGTCGATCACTTCAAGCTGTTCAACGACACCTATGGCCATCCCGAAGGCGACGTCTGCCTCTCCAGGCTCGGCGAAACACTGGCCGCAATTGCTGCCGAAACCCAGGGCTTTGCCGGGCGTTATGGCGGCGAGGAATTCTGCCTGCTGCTGCCGAACACCGATTCAAGCCGAGCGCTGGAGATCGGCGAGATGGTGCGCGCCGCGGTCCAGAACCTCGCGATGCCACACTGCACCTCCAGCTATGAAGCCGTCACCGTCAGCGTTGGCGTAGCCTGCACCAAGCCGAACGACGCGCAGCGGCCGGGCGACCTGATCGAGGCCGCCGACGCCGCGCTCTATGCCGCCAAGCATCGCGGCCGCAACGCCGTGGTCGAGCACGGCTTTGTGCGGATTACGGATGGCGGGATAGCGCTGGCGAGCTAACCCGCGGCCAGTTCGCGATCCAGTTCGTTCTCGGTCACGACCTGGTTGCGTCCGGTTCTTTTGGCGAGATAAAGCGCGTGATCGCATCGCTCAATCAAATCCGCCATCGACTCGCCCGGCTGAAACTGTCCAACACCAATGGAAACCGTGATGCTGGGAAGAATCTCCCCGCTCGAGCGGCGGGTGATGCGACACTCCGAGATCAAGCGGCGTATGCGCTCGGCAACCGCCTCGCAGGTGGCGAGGTCGGCACCTGGAAGCACGGCTATGAGTTCCTCCCCGCCATATCGGGCCGGCAGATCGGATTCTCGAAGCCGCTTCCGCAAGACGTTTGCCATCAATCGAAGCACCTGGTCGCCGACTCCGTGCCCGAAATTGTCGTTGAACGTCTTGAAATGATCGATGTCGATCAGCAGGACGCTGAGCGGCTCTCCTTTTTCCATCGCCCCGATCTGGGCGTTGCGAAAAAACTCATCGAGGGCACGGCGGTTTGGCAGCTCCGTGAGCGTGTCGGTCTTGGCGCGCTCCTCCGATTTGTTCAGCGAATCGCGGATCGTGTCCAGCTCCCGCGTTGACTCGACGAAGCGTGCCTCCAGTTTCGTTGCACGCGTGACGGCCTTGGCCAGCTCGTTCACCAGATTTTCGACGAGCAATTTTGGATCAACCCCGACTTGGCTCTGGTCGGCGACATCGCTCATTGCCTGTATTTGCGAACGGTTATCGGCGATGGCCACCGTCAGATACTGCTTTGCGGAGGCCATGACCGAATGGAGCTGTTGGGGAACGTTGTTGAGATCCTTGTCGTCGGCGGTGTGCGATCCGACATACGTCGCAAACAGGTCATGATTCGTTGTGGCGTCAAACTTTCGCTTGTTGCCGACCAGAATATCGATAGCCCGTTTGAGATCGGGTGACGTACCGAGGGAATACTTGAACCAGGTGTGAAAATTGTTCGGCGTCGGCGGTACGCGATGTTGCGACATGAATCGCACGGCTTTTTCCGCGACGGCCGTCGCGTATTCGAAGTCAAGCTCGTCAAACGCGAGGCCTGTCACGATCTAAAACGATCTCCCGTCTGTGAGCTAATTGCTGTTCTCCGACCGCAGCGTCCCACGTAAGCGTTAACCGCGCCTCAATCCGACGGAGGCAATTGCTCGGCTTGCCTGTGGTAGCCAGTGCCGAGGTATTTCGCGCGATAATCGAAATCAGGTTTTCAGAATTTCCGCCGTCAGGTTGCGCAAACGGCGGTATCGCCATGCCTCCAACCCATTGACCCATTGCAGTCTTTTATGGCCTAGTCCGCCGTCCTTTGAGCGGCCCCGAATCCACAAAAAGCCCTTCGATTCCATGACCTCCGAACGCTACAACGCACGCGAAACCGAGCCGCGCTGGCAACGCCAGTGGGACGAAAAGGCGATCTTCGCCTCCAAAAACGACGACCCGCGGCCGAAATATTACGTGCTCGAGATGTTCCCTTATCCGTCCGGGCGCATCCATATCGGCCATGTCCGCAATTACACGCTGGGCGATGTGCTGGCGCGCTTCATGCGCGCCAGGGGTTTCAACGTGCTGCATCCGATGGGCTGGGACGCGTTCGGCCTGCCGGCGGAAAACGCCGCGATCGAGCGCAAGGTCGCGCCGAAGGCGTGGACCTACGACAACATCGCCGCGATGAAGAAGCAGCTGCAGTCGATCGGGCTGTCGCTGGACTGGACACGCGAATTCGCGACCTGCGATCCGAGCTATTACAAGCACCAGCAGAAACTGTTCAACGACTTCCTGCGCGCCGGCCTCGCCGAGCGCGAGCATCGCAAGATCAACTGGGATCCGGTCGACATGACCGTGCTCGCCAACGAGCAGGTGATCGACGGCCGCGGCTGGCGTTCCGGCGCGCTGGTCGAGCAGCGCGAGATGAAGCAGTGGGTCTTCAAGATATCAAAATATTCGCAGGAGCTGCTGGACGCGCTCGACACGCTGGATCGCTGGCCCGACAAGGTGCGGCTGATGCAGCGCAACTGGATCGGCCGCTCCGAGGGCATGCTGGTGCGCTTCGCGCTCGATCCGGCCACGACGCCAGCCGGCGAGACCGAGCTGAAGATATTCACGACGCGGCATGACACGCTGTTCGGCGCGAAGTTCATGGCGATTGCGCCGGATCATCCGCTGGCGCAAGCCGCGGCCGCGAAGAACCCCAAGCTCAGGGACTTCATCGCGGAGGCGAAGCGTCACGGCACCGCGCAGGAAATCATCGATACCGCCGAGAAGCTGGGTTTCGATGCCGGCATCAGGGCGATCCACCCGTTCGATGCGAACTGGAAGCTGCCGGTTTACGTCGCCAATTTCGTGCTGATGGAATACGGCACCGGCGCGATCTTCGGCTGCCCCGCGCACGACCAGCGCGACCTCGATTTTGTCAATAAATACGGCCTGGGCAACACCCCGGTGGTGTGCCCCGAGGGCCAGGACCCGAAGACCTTCGTGATCACAAACACCGCCTATGACGGCGACGGCCGCATGATCAACTCGCGCTTCCTCGACGGCATGACCATCGAACAGGCCAAGGAAGAAGTGGCGAAGCGGCTGGAAAGTGCTGTGCGCCCCCTCCCTAAGGGGGAGGGAAAGGTGGCGGCCGTCGGCGAGCGGCAGGTAAACTTCCGCCTGCGCGACTGGGGCATCTCGCGGCAGCGCTATTGGGGCTGCCCGATTCCGGTGATCCACTGCCCGAAATGCGATGTGGTGCCGGTGCCCGACAAGGATCTGCCGGTGGTATTGCCCGAGGATGTCACGTTCGACAAACCCGGCAACGCGCTCGACCATCACCCGACCTGGAAGCACGTCGCCTGTCCGCGATGCGGGGCTAAGGCACAGCGCGAAACCGACACCATGGATACCTTCGTGGATTCGTCGTGGTACTTCGCGCGCTTCACCGATCCGTGGAACCAAACCGCGCCGACCACGCCCGCGGTGGCTGATCGCATGATGCCGGTCGACCAATATATCGGCGGCGTCGAGCACGCGATCCTGCATCTGCTGTACAGCCGCTTCTTCACCCGCGCCATGAAGGCCACCGGCCATATCGGCATGGATGAGCCGTTCGCCGGCATGTTCACGCAGGGCATGGTGGTGCACGAGACCTACAGCAAGGCCGACGGCACTTACGTGACGCCGGCCGAGGTCAGGATCGAGGCCGGCGCCAATGGCCGCCGCGCCAGCCTGACGGCATCAGGCGAAGAAATCTCGATCGGCCCGATCGAGAAGATGTCGAAGTCGAAGCGCAACACCGTCGATCCCGACGACATCATCGCGACCTATGGCGCCGACGTGGCGCGCTGGTTCATGCTGTCCGACTCCCCGCCGGACCGCGACGTGATCTGGAGCGACGAGCGGGTGCAGGGCGCGTCGCGCTTCGTGCAGCGGCTGTGGCGACTGGTCAATGAATCCGCCGACATCGCCAAGGCTGCACCGGCGGCGCGGCCGGCGACATTCGGCGCCGACGCGCTGGCCCTCCGCAAGGCGGCGCACGGGGCGCTGGACAAGGTCTCCACCGGCATCGAAAAACTGCATTTCAACGTCTGCCTCGCCTATATCCGGGAATTCTCGAACGCGCTGGGCGACGTATTGGGGCGTCCGGAGCAGCCGCCGCCGGATCTGAGATGGGCGGTTCACGAGGCCGCGGTCATCCTTGTCCAATTGTTCGCGCCCATGATGCCGCATCTGGCGGAGGAGTGCTGGCGGGTGCTGGCGCGGCCGGGTCTGGTTTCGGAGGCCGATTGGCCCAAAATCGAACGCGATTTGCTGGTTGAAGACACGGTGACGCTGGTGGTTCAGGTCAACGGCAAGAAACGGGGTGAGGTCACGGTGGCCCGCAATGCCCAAAATCCGGAAATTGAGGCTGCCGTTTTGGCCCTCGATGCGGTAAAACAAACCTTAGGCGGCAAAGCCGTCCGCAAGGTGATTATTGTGCCCATGAGGATCGTGAATGTCGTTGGCTAGGACCCGCATCGCCGCTCGGCTTCTGGCCGTGGCCGCCCTGGCGGCGCTGACGGCCGGCTGCTTTCAGCCGATGTACGCCGAGCATACCGACGGCACGCCCGGCCTGCGTGAAAAGCTGATGGGGGTGGAAGTCCCGCCCGTGGACAAGCCCAACGCGTCGCGCGAGGCCCGGATCGGGGTGGAAATCCGCAATGCGCTGGCGTTCAAGCTCTACGGCAACGCCACCGGCATGCCGCCCACCCATCGGCTGGTGCTGCGGTTCTCCACCAGCCGATCGTCGCTGATGATCGATCCGGCCACCGCGCTTCCCTCCAGCGAGAACTATGGCATCGATGCGCAATACAATCTGATAGAGATTGCTTCGAACAAATCGGTCATGACCGGCACCACGTTCTCCCGCGTGTCCTACGACATCCCGGGGCAGCTGCAGCGCTTTGCCCGTGCCCGCGCCTTCCGGGACGCCGAGGATCGCGCCGCCCAGGAAATCGCGGAAAATATCCAGACCCGGCTGGCGTCGTTCTTCGTCGCCGGCACCTGACATAGCTGTCATTCCGGGGCGCGTGTTAGCGCGAACCCGGAATCCATATCCATCACCGGGCACATGGATTCCGGATAGCCACGGAGCCTGTCATCGGGCCGCGCTTTGCGCGGACCCGTTGGCGGCTTCCGGAATAACGATCACTAACTCCAAAAAGGGCCGGTCGATGGTCGCGCTTCGCGGAAAGGAAATCGACGCTTTTCTGGCCCGGCCCGATCCTGGCCGTCCAATCATCCTGCTCTACGGTCCCGATGCCGGCCTCGTGCGCGAACGCGCCGACGCGCTGCTGGCCTCCGCAGTCGACGATCCCAATGATCCGTTTTCGCTGGTAAGGCTGGATGGCGACGAGCTTTCGGCCGAGCCGTCGCGGCTGGTCGAGGAGGCGATGACGATGCCGCTGTTCGGCGGCCGCCGCGCTATCCGCGTCCGCGCCGGCTCGCGCAGTTTCGCCAGCGGCGTCGATACGCTGGCGGAGCAGCCCTTGAAAGACTGCCGCGTCGTGATCGAGGCCGGCGAGCTGCGGCCGGAGTCGCCGCTGCGCAAGGCCTGCGAGCGTGCCAAGACCGCGGTCGCGATCGCTTGTTATCCCGACGACGAGCGCGATCTTGCAAGGCTGATCGACGGCGAATTGCGGGTTTCGAATTTGCGCATCGCGCCGGACGTCCGCGCGGCACTGACGGCATTGCTCGGCGGCGACCGCCAGGCCTCGCGCAACGAACTGCGCAAGCTCGCGCTTTACGCGCACGGCGAAGCTGAGGTCACGCTCGACGATGTGATGGCGGTTGTCGCCGACGCTTCGGAGCTGAAGGTCGATCCGATCGTCGACGGTGCGTTTGCGGGAAAGCCGGACCTGGTCGAGACCGAATTCGCCAAGGCGATGATTGCCGGCACCTACCCCGGCATGATCATTTCCGCCGCGCAGCGCCAGGCGGCGTGGCTGCACAAATCCGCGCTCGCGGTTGCCGAGGGAACGCCGGTTTCGACATTGCTCGACAGCGGCTTTCCACGGCTGCATTTTTCGCGAAAGGGAAATGTCGAAACCGCGCTGCGCAATTTCAATGCGGCACGGCTGCTGCTGATCATCGAGCAGCTGGCGGCCGCGGCGCTGGAGATGCGCAAGCAGGCGCCGCTGGCGGCCGTGATCGCGCAGCGCACGCTGCTGTCGATCGCGGTGAATGCGAAGCGGCGGGGGTGAGTGCGGGGGCGCCCTCGTCTCGGTCGTCCCTGCGAAAGCAGGGATCCATAACCACCGGTATCAGCACTTACATCGGACAGTTGCCCCAGCGTAGGCAAGAGCCGATGCGAGCGGGGTTATGGGTTCCGGCTCGCGCGCGAGTGCGCTCGGCCGGGACGACGGAAACATTTCCGCGTGGCGAGGTTAGACGCCCTTTTCCAGCCTTCGTACAATCTCGTCGAGTTGGTCAAGGTCGCCATAGCGGACATGCACGGTGCCGCCGGCTCCTCGGTGGTCGACATGGACCGCTAGCCCAAGCGCGTCGCTGACCCGCTTCTCCAGCGCCACGGTATCGGCATCCTTGACCTTGCCGCCGCGCGCCTTCTGCGGTTTGCGGACCGGCACGCCCTCGACATGCGCCAGCGCTTCGGCCTGACGCACGTTGAGGCCTTCCTCGACGATGCGCTTGGCGGCAGCCGCCGGATCGGGCACGCCGATCAATGCGCGCGCGTGACCAGCCGACAACTGGCCCAAGGCGATGTAGGCCTGCACCTCGGCCGGCAGTTTCGTCAGCCGCATCGTGTTGGCGACGTGGCTGCGGCTCTTGCCGACGATCTTCGCTATTTCGTCCTGGCTGCGTTTGAATTCATTTGATAACGCGTGATAGCCCTGCGCCTCTTCCATCGCATTGAGGTCTTCGCGCTGCACGTTTTCGATGATCGCGATCTCGAGCGCGTCGCTGTCGCTGACATCGACCGGCACGATCGGCACCTCGTGCAGGCCGGCGATCTGCGATGCGCGCCAGCGGCGCTCGCCGGCGATGATTTCGAAGCGGTCCTGCACGCCCTTGACCGGCCGCACCACGATCGGCTGGATCACACCGTGCTGCCGAATCGATTCCGCGAGTTCGCCGAGTTCGGCATCGGAAAAGTCGCGGCGCGGATTGCGTGGATTGGGTTTGAGGAATTCGATCGGCACCTTGCGCTGCGTGCGCGGCCGATCCAGATGCGCGGCCTCGCCGCCGACATCTCCGATCAGACTTGCAAGACCGCGGCCCAGTCGCGAACGCGCTTCGTCGGCCATCGCCAGCTCCCTTGGATTCACTCGCATTACTCCGGAATTAGAAAGTCGTTCTGTTGCAGGATGGGTTGAGCGTAGCGAAACCCGCCGTGTCCGTCGTGTCTTGTGATGGGTATCGCTTCGCTCAACCCATCCCACGATCGATCACCTCAATGCGTGCGCAGCTCACGCTCGCGCTGGATCACTTCCGTCGCAAGCTTGAGATAGGCTTCACTGCCGACGCATTTCAGATCGTACACCAACACCGGCTTGCCGTAGGACGGCGCCTCGGAGATGCGCACGTTGCGCGGGATCATGGTGTTGTAGACCTTAGCTCCCATGAACTGCCTGACATCGGCGACGACCTGGTTCGACAAATTGTTGCGCGAGTCGAACATGGTCAGCACTATGCCGTGGATCGACAGATTGGGATTGAGCGTGGTGCGCACCTGCTCCACCGTCTGCAGCAATTGCGACAATCCTTCGAGCGCGAAGAACTCGCATTGCAGCGGCACCAGGATGGCGTCGGAGGCGGCCATCGCATTGACGGTGAGAAGATTGAGCGACGGCGGACAATCGATCAGCACGTAGGTGTAGTCGGTGTCCGGCGTGGCGTTGGTGTTCAGCGCCGCGATCGCATCGCGCAGCCGAAACGCGCGGTCGCGCGTCGATCCCAGTTCGAGCTCGAGGCCTGAAAGATCCATGGTCGATGCCGCGATATGCAGGCGCGGCACCGCGGTCGGCACAACCGCGTCGCGCAGCGGCGCCTCGCCGATCAGCACGTCATAGGTCGAGCAGCTGCGGCTGCGGCGATCGATGCCGAGACCGGTGGAGGCGTTGCCTTGCGGATCGAGATCGACGATCAGCACGCGCTCGCCGATCGCGGCCAGCGCCGTGCCGAGATTGATCGCGGTGGTGGTCTTGCCGACGCCGCCCTTCTGGTTGGCCAGCGCCAGGATGCGCGGGTGACCGGCGGGTTGAGGTACCTTATCTTCTTGATAAGTTTGATCAATTACGGTCATGCGCGGGTGCCATGTGCTGTCGCGGATTGATTTCGCCGCTCGATATGGTCGAGTTCGACGATCCAGCCGTGTCCGCCGGTGTGGCTGGAATGCAGATGCGGCTCGATATTCCAATATTTGGTGGCTTCGGTCAATTCAGCCTCTACATCTTGGCCCTTGAGAAACAGGGCTTTCGCACCCTTTTTCACCAGCGGCTCCGCGAAGCCGATGAGCTGGTGTAGCGGAGCCACCGCCCGGGCAGTGACGCAATCGACCGGGCCTGTGATTCTATCCACACTATCCCCGATCTCCGCCAAGTGCACGGTCCCGGGGGACGCTGTTATGCGCAGCGCTTCACGCAGGAAGGCGGCCTTCTTGGCGTTGCGCTCGACCAGATGGACCTTTGCGCCTGGAGTATCCGCCAGCGCGCAGGCCAGCACCACGCCCGGAAAGCCGCCGCCGCTGCCGAGATCGGCCCATGTCTTGGCAGATGGAGCCAGCGTCAGAAGCTGCAGCGAATCGGAGATATGCCGGGTCCACAGATTTGGAAGCGTCGACGGCGCCACGAGGTTGGTTTTCGCCTGCCATTCCAGCAGCAGATCGACGTAGCGATCCAGCCGCGCCTCTGTTTCACGTGAAACAGGCGTCAGCACCAGCGCCGCCGCTTTGTCGGCAGCGAGAATGGGTGAGGCGGTCTGTTTTGGCGCTTCGGCCATTTGGTGCGCCTTGTTTCACGTGAAACAGTTCTATGCCAACGCGACAGCTGTCTTCCGCCGGGCTTCGCGTCGTAGATAGGCCGCCAGGATGCCGAGCGCTGCCGGCGTCAGGCCATCGAGTCGACCCGCCTGCCCGACCGTCCACGGACGCGCAGCCTCGAGCTTCGAACGGGCCTCGTTGGAAAGTCCCGGTACCAAGCTGTAATCGATATCGCTGAGGATCAGCCCCTCGTCGCGACGGAAGGCATCGACGTCAGCGGTCTGGCGCTTGAGATAGACGTCGTATTTGGCATCGATCTCAAGATGCACGGCGATCAATGGGTCAATGGCCGACAAGTCAGGCCAAATTTCCCCGATCTCGGCCCAGCCGATCTCCGGGTAGGCCAGCAGTTCAAACGCCGAGCGCCTGACGCCGTCCTGGTTGAGCGCGAGGCCATATCTCGCGGCTTCATTCGGCGTGAGCGTCAGTGATTTCGCCAGCGACTTCGCTGCATTGAGCGCGGCCATCTTGGCGCCGTGGCGCACCGAGCGCGCCTGCCCCACGCAACCCAGCGCAATCCCCTTGTCGGTCAGGCGCTGATCGGCGTTGTCAGCCCGCAGGGTCAGCCGGTATTCGGCCCTTGAAGTGAACATCCGGTACGGCTCGGTGATGCCGCGCGTCACCAGGTCATCGATCATCACGCCGAGATAGCCGTCGGCGCGGTTGAACACGATCGTGTCAGCCCCACTGGCGGCCAATGCTGCGTTGAGACCTGCGACAAGTCCCTGTGCCGCTGCCTCCTCATAGCCCGTCGTGCCGTTGATCTGCCCGGCCAGAAACAACCCCCGTAGGCGCTTGGTCTGCAAGGTCGGATCGAGTTCGCGTGGATCGACGTGGTCGTATTCGATGGCATAACCCGGACGGACCATCCGCACCCGCTCGAGGCCGGGAATCGTCGCCAGGATTGCCAGTTGCACCTCTTCCGGCAGTGAGGTCGAGATGCCGTTTGGATAGACCGTTGGATCGTCGAGGCCTTCCGGCTCCAGGAAAATCTGATGGCCGTCGCGGTCGCCGAAGCGGACGATCTTGTCCTCGATCGACGGGCAGTAACGCGGCCCGGTGCTCTTGATCTGCCCGGAATACATCGGCGAGCGATGCACATTGGCCCGGATCACCTCATGGGTCGCAGGCGTAGTACGGGTGATGCCGCACTGGATCTGCGGCGTGGTGATCCGGTCGGTCATCACCGAGAACGGCTCCGGCGGATCGTCGCCGGGCTGCATTTCCACCGCCGACCAGTCGATCGTGCTGCCATCGAGCCGCGGCGGGGTGCCGGTCTTCAAGCGGCCAAGCGTGAAGCCGGCCCGCTCGAACGACGTTGAGAGCCCCATCGCCGGCGCCTCATCGACGCGGCCGGCGGGCCAGTTCTTTTCGCCGAGATGGATCAGCCCGCGCAGGAAGGTGCCGGTGGTGATGACGACCGTGCCCGCGGACAGCTCAAAGCCATCAGCCAGGCGGACGCCAATAACGCGGCCATGCGAGACGATCAGCTCGTCCGCCTCGCCTTCGATCACGCTGAGATTGGCGGTCTCGCGGATGGCGGCCTGCATCGCCGCGGCATAGAGCTTGCGGTCCGCCTGGGCGCGCGGACCCCGCACCGCCGGACCCTTGCGGCGATTGAGCATGCGAAACTGAATGCCGGCGGAATCAGCAACTCGGCCCATCAGGCCGTCCAGCGCATCGACCTCGCGGACCAGATGGCCCTTGCCAAGCCCCCCGATCGCGGGATTGCATGACATCGCGCCGATGGTCGCGAAGCGATGGGTCACCAGCGCCGTCCGGGCGCCCATGCGCGCAGCTGCGCTCGCGGCCTCGCAGCCAGCGTGGCCGCCTCCGATGACGATGACGTCGAATGATTCTTGCCGGCCAATCATGCCGGGACTTTTATCGCGGGATGGTAAGACCCGAAAGCGGTAAGTTCGCCGCGAGGTCCGTTTCACGTGAAACATCGCTCGAAGCCGACCAGCGCCTTGTTTCACGTGAAACAAGCCGCCGCAGAAATGAATAAAGAACTATTACTTTCCTATACAAAATTCTCGGAAGATTACATCCAGGATATCCTCGACATCGATTCGACCAAGCAACCTCCCCAAAGAATGAACCGCTGCCCGCAAATCATCCGCCGCGAGTTCCTCGCTGTCCCCTATCACTTCCACACTGCGCTCCAGCGAAACCGCGGTCTCCTGCAGCAGTTTTCGCTGCCGCTCCCGCCCGATCAACCCACCCTCGCCCGAGCCAAAATATTTTTGAGCGAACGCCACCAGGGCTGTGACCAATTCCTGGATCCCGTCGCCCCGACTGGCTGAAATGCCAAAATCAGCACCGGCCAAATTCTGCTGAAAGACGGAGCCCGGCTGGCTCGGCATCGCCGCGTCAACCCTCTGGCCTGCCCTTTCATATCTGGCTGCGTCGAGATCGACCTTGTTGCGCACCACCCACACCGGCGCCGCGCCTTCGTCCGGATCAATTTCGTGCTGTGCATCGACCAGCCACAACACCAGGTCAGCGTCCGCCGCGCGCGCCCGGGCGCGACGCACCCCCTCCTGCTCCACGGGATCGTCAGTCTCGCGAATCCCGGCGGTGTCGATCACCGTCACCGGATAGCCGTCGAGATCGAGTTGCACCTCAATTATGTCACGCGTGGTGCCGGCGTGCGGCGAGACGATCGCGACCTGGCGCCGCGCCAGCGCATTCATCAGCGTCGACTTTCCGACATTCGGCGGCCCCGCGATCGCAACCACCAGCCCCTCGCGCAAGCGTTCACTTCGCCCCTGTGCCGCCAGCACTTCCTGGATTTCGCCGAGCAACGTCTTGATTTTTGCCACTGCCGGCGCGATCAACTCTTGGGGTACATCGCCTTCGTCGGAGAAATCGATTCCTGCTTCAATCAACGCCGAGGCTTCGATGATCTGCGCGCGCCAGTTCCGCGCTCTGTCGCCGAGCAGGCCTTTCAGCTGACGCAGCGCCTGGCGGCGTTGCCGGTCGGTGTCGGCATGGATCAGATCGTCGAGGCCTTCGGCCTCGGTAAGATCGAGCTTGCCGTTCTCGAACGCGCGGCGGGTAAACTCGCCCGGCTCCGCCGCGCGCACATCAGCAAAGGCCGAGAGTGCCGCGAACAACGCCGCCACCACCGCGCGCCCGCCATGCACGTGAAATTCGGCGACATCCTCACCGGTCGCACTTGCCGGCCCCGGAAACCAAAGAATCATAGCATCGTCGATCGGCCGTTGCTTGACGTCGCGCAGCAACACCCGCGTCGCCATCCGTGGCACCAGAATCTTGCCAGCGAGCGATATGAGTGCCGCGCCGGCCTGCGGTCCGGATACTCGCACAATGGAAATCGCACTCGGCGGCCGACCCGATGACAGCGCAAAGATGGTTTGTTCTCGCGGATGCATCCCCTATCTCTCCCCGAGCCCTTTGAAAACGCAACGCAATTCCCGATAGCCGACAATTTCATGCGACCAGGGGCGAAGCCGGCGAATCACAGCCGGTACGGCAAGATTTTCCGCAGCTCTTATGCTGCAGAAACCGGCCGATCTGTCCGACCTACTGACGTCCAACGATTAATTCGTTGCCATTTCAGATACTTACCTGCCAGGCAATGAATCTGCCCGATTTCGCTATGCTGCAGTTCGCCGCAGCAAAGGCCGCAGCATAGGGTCTTGGACCGCCCACGAAAAAAGGGCGCCCCCATTAGCGAGGACGCCCCTTCCAGACCAGCGAAAAAACTCAGGTATTCATCGATTCGAAGAATTCCGCGTTGTTCTTGGTGTTGCGCAGCTTGTCGAGCAGGAAGTCGATCGCGTCCATGGTGCCCATCGGATTGAGGATCCGGCGCAGCACGTACATTTTCTTCAGGAGTTGCGGATCGGTGATCAGCTCTTCCTTGCGGGTGCCGGAGCGAGAGATGTCGATCGCGGGGAAAGTCCGCTTGTCCGAGACCTTGCGATCGAGAATCAGTTCGGAATTGCCGGTGCCTTTGAATTCTTCGAAAATCACTTCGTCCATGCGGCTGCCGGTATCCACCAGCGCGGTCGCAATGATGGTGAGCGAGCCGCCCTCCTCGATATTGCGCGCGGCGCCGAAGAAACGCTTGGGCCGCTGCAGCGCGTTGGCGTCGACGCCGCCGGTCAGCACCTTGCCGGATGACGGCACCACGGTGTTGTAGGCACGTCCCAGGCGCGTAATCGAGTCCAGCAGGATCACCACGTCGCGGCCGTGCTCGACCAGCCGCTTGGCCTTCTCAATGACCATCTCGGCGACCTGGACGTGACGCACCGCGGGCTCGTCGAAGGTCGACGAGACGACCTCGCCCTTCACCGAGCGCTGCATGTCTGTGACTTCCTCCGGACGCTCATCGATCAGAAGCACGATTAGATAGCATTCCGGATGATTGGCCGTGATCGAGTGCGCGATGTTTTGCATCAGCACGGTTTTGCCGGTGCGCGGCGGCGCCACGATCAATGCGCGCTGGCCCTTGCCGATCGGGGCGACGATGTCGATAACCCTCGCAGAAAGGTCCTTTCTGGTGGGGTCCTCGAGCTCGAGCCGGAACCGCTGATCGGGAAACAGCGGCGTCAGATTGTCGAAATTGACCTTGTGCTTGGATTTTTCCGGGTCTTCAAAATTCAGCGTGTTGACCTTCAGCAGCGCGAAATAGCGCTCGCCTTCTTTCGGGCTGCGAATGTGGCCTTCGATGGTGTCGCCGGTACGGAGTCCGAAGCGCCGGATCTGCGAGGGCGAGACGTAGATATCATCCGGTCCCGGCAGATAATTGGCGTCCGGCGAGCGCAGGAATCCAAAGCCGTCGGAGAGAACCTCAACGACGCCTTCGCCGATAATGTCGGTCTCCTGGATCGCGAGTTGTTTGAGAATGGCGAACATCAGCTCCTGCTTGCGCATGGTGCTGGCATTTTCGACCCCTTTCTCTTCCGCGAACGAGACGAGCTCGGCCGGCGTTTGAGCCTTGAGGTCTTGAAGTTTCATTTCCCGCATTGGGATGGTCCTGTGGAATAACGGAGGAGGGCTTACGAGGTGGCTTTAGAAAAATGCGGACACGAGAAAAGGAAGGTCCGCAGGTCTTCAGCAAGGAAAGTGCCGGAGAGGCTTCAAACCTGATGCGGCGGCCGGTTCAACGAGGAAACCGGAACGCAACCACATCCGCCTGCGTGGGGTGGGATTTCGGTAATATAGAAAATCGCCCAGCTTTCCGCAAGCAGGCTCGAGTTCGAGCCGCTCACGGCAGCGTTCGTCAAAACGGCTTCACCACCACCAGGATCACGATCCCGATCATCAAAATGGTCGGTACCTCATTGATAATACGGTAAAATCTTTGACTTCTGGCGTTCCGGTCGGCGGCGAAATCCTTGACGCAGCGGGAAAAAAAACCGTGGACGCCCGATAACACCACCACCAGCAACAGCTTTCCATGCAGCCAGCCCGCCGAAAACAAATGGCCGGCCCAAGCGAGGTAAAGTCCTGCCAGCCAGGTCACGATCATCGCCGGGTTGATGATCGCCTTCAGCAACCGGCGTTCCATCACCTTGAAGGTTTCCGATTGCTTCGATCCGGCTTCCGCGTCGCAATGATAGACGAACAGCCGCGGCAGATAGAGCATGCCGGCCATCCACGCGATGACCGCGATCACATGCAGCGCCTTGATCCATTCGTACATCTGACATGCCTCAGTCGAAGAGCCCTGACGTTGGGCTGCACGGAGACATATCCGCAAGCAGGGCTTTTCTAAAACAATAATTTTAGAATCTTAGGTTTGAGTCTAAGTAGCGGTGGATTAGGCCCACGCAGAACTGTTCGGCAGATTTCCAGGCTTGTTCACATCCATCAACACTATTCGCCGTACATTGGGCAATCTGAAGAACACTACCCGCTTCAAGCGCTTGCGTAGCGTTGTGGCCAGCTTATGCAGAGACAAATGCACATAACCACCCTATCATTGCCGCCGCTGAACGGACTTATCCCTATTCCGAGGCCTGTGAGGAAAAAACCGGGTTATCCCTGATCTGCCGACCCGAGCACGATTCTCTCAGGTAAGCTCCACAGCGATTCACAGGATACACAGGGGTCACGGTGCCTACGAGCGGCAACTATTTTCATCTTCACCTGGTCTCCGATTCGACCGGTGAGACGCTGATCACGGTGGCGCGCGCGGTGGCCGCCCAATACGCCAACGTGACACCGGTCGAGCATGTCTATCCGCTGGTGCGCAGCCAGAAGCAGCTCGATCGCGTATTGGATGAAATCGAGGAAGCCCCCGGCATTGTGCTTTTTACCTTGCTGGAAAAGGATCTGGTCGCCCGGCTTGAAGCCAAATGCCAGCAGATCAACATCCCGAGCCTTTCGATCATCGGCCCGGTCATGCAACTGTTTCAGGCCTATCTAGGTGCCCCTACCACCGGCCGCGTCGGTGCGCAGCACACCCTGAATGCAGAATACTTCAAGCGTATCAATGCGCTGAACTATACGATGATGCACGATGACGGCCAGCAAGTCGAAGGACTGGAAGAGGCCGACGTGGTTCTGGTTGGCGTGTCCCGCACGTCGAAAACTCCGACTTCGATCTATCTCGCCAACCGCGGCATCCGCACCGCGAATGTTCCGCTGGTCCCGGGCATCGCGATCCCGCATCAACTCGAGATGCTGAAAAAGCCGCTCGTGGTCAGCCTCCACGCAACGCCGGAGCGACTGATCCAGGTCCGGCAGAACCGGCTGTTGAGCATGGGCGCCAGTGCCGGCAACGATGACTATATCGATCGCCAGGCCGTCGCCGATGAGGTCGCGTTCGCGCGGCGCTTGAGCGCCAAGCATAATTGGGCGCAGCTCGACGTGACGCGGCGATCGATCGAAGAGACTGCCGCCGCCGTGCTTAAGCTGTTCACCGACAGGCAGCGGCAACGGCTTTCGGAATGACCCTCTGGCGCGGAAAACATCCGTTGATACTCGCCTCGCAAAGTCGTGCACGGCAGGCGCTGCTGGCCAATGCCGGCATCAACTTCGAAGCCGTTGCGGCCGAAATCGATGAGCGGGCGGTTCAGCAAGGCTCAGGTCTTTCGGCGCCAGGCGAGATCGCCGTGCTTCTTGCGCGCGAGAAGGCACTTTCGGTTTCGGCGCGGCTATCAGGCAGATTTGTCGTCGGGGCCGATCAGACATTGGCGCTCGGCGAGCGGCTTTTCAGCAAGCCGGCCAGCCGCGCGCGGGCTGCGGAGCAACTACGCGCCCTTGCCGGCCGCAGCCATGAACTGCACTCCGCCGTTGCCGTCGCGCGCGATGGCAAGATATTGTTCGCTGACGCGACAATCGCGCGGATGACCATGCGGCGGCTTGGCGAGGCCGAAATTGACGCCTATCTGGATGCAGCCGGAGAGGCTGTTACGTCAAGCGTCGGTGCCTACCAGCTTGAAGGGCTGGGGGTCCATTTGTTCGAGCGTATTGAAGGCGATCATTTCACCATCCTTGGTCTGCCGCTGCTGCAATTGCTCGCGTTTCTGCGAAGCGAACGGCTGCTCGGTGTATGAGAAGCGGCGAATGGCGATACTGGAATGATAATCCTTGGGCTGACCGGCTCGATCGGGATGGGAAAATCGACTACCGCAAAGTTGTTCGCGGAAGCCGGCGTTCCGGTTTACGACGCTGACGCGACCGTTCACATGTTATACGAAGGCGAGGCGGCGCCATCCATCGAAGCGGCGTTTCCGGGCACCACCACTGGCGGCAAAGTCGATCGCGCGCGTCTCTCGGCGCGGGTGGTGCATGATCCGGCCGCGATGAAGCAACTCGAGCAGATCGTTCATCCGATGCTGGGTGCCTCCCGTCAAAAGTTCTTTCATGATGCCGAGCAATCCGGCGCACCCGTCGTGGTGGTCGATGTGCCGCTATTGTTCGAGACCGGCGGCGAGAAGCGCGTCGATGCGGTGGTAGTGGTCACGACGACGCCGGAAATTCAGCGCCAGCGAATCCTGGCGCGCGACAACATGACCGGCGAAAAGCTCGACGCTATCCTGGCGAGGCAGCTGCCCGACGCCGAAAAGCGCAAACGTGCGGATTTCGTGGTGGATACTTCGCACGGACTCGATCCCGTGCGCGCCCGGATCCGGGACATTCTGGACCAAGCTGTTAAGATGCCACAGCGGCGATCCTGATTCGTCGATCTTTCCGGCTCTTAGTCCATGCGCGAAATCGTTCTCGATACCGAAACCACTGGCCTCGACCCGCTGCGCGGCGACCGGCTGGTTGAAATCGGCTGTGTCGAGATTCTCAATCGCATGCCGACCGGCCAGACATTTCATCGGCATCTCAATCCCGAGCGCGACATGCCGGCTGAAGCATTCGCCGTGCACGGTCTTTCCAGCGAGTTCCTCGCCGACAAGCCGCTGTTCGCCCACGTGGTCGAGGAGTTCCTGGAATTCATTGCCGATGCGCCGCTGGTGATTCACAACGCGTCGTTCGATGTCGGTTTTCTCAACGCCGAGCTTGAACGCATCAAACGGCCGCCCATTGCGCGCGATCGGCTGGTCGACACGCTTCTGCTGGCTCGGCGCAAGCACCCGGGCGTGTCGAACCGTCTCGACGATCTCTGCTCGCGCTATGCGATCGACAATTCCCGCCGCACCAAGCACGGCGCGTTGCTGGACGCCGAACTGCTGGCCGAGGTCTACATCGATCTGATCGGTGCCCGGCAGTCGCAATTGATTCTGGCCGCTGAAACCCGCGATACGCGCGCCGGCGGATATGACGAAATGCCGCGGCGGCAACGCCCGATACCGCTGGCGCCGCGGGTCACCGAGGCCGACCGCGCGGCGCATCGGGATTTCATCGTCACCCTGGGCGACAAGCCGATCTGGAACGATTTTCTGGGCGCGTGATCCCGGATGAAACCGAGACGCTTTAGCTCGGTTTTACCTGCGCGGCCTGCGCGGCCTGCGCGGCTTGCCGCTCCAGGTTCTGGCGGTACAGACCGACAAAATCGACCGGGTCCAGCATCAGCGGGGGGAAACCGCCATCGCGCACCGAAGTCGCGATGATTTCGCGCGCGAACGGAAACAGCAGCCGCGGACATTCGATCATGACCAGCGGGTGCAGGTTTTCCTTCGGTACGTTCATAATGCGGAATACGCCGGCATAGGCCAGGTCGAAGCTGAACATCACCTTGCCGCCGTTTTCCGCCTTGCCCTCGACCGAAAGCGTCACTTCGAATTCGTTTTCGGCGATATTGTTGGCGCTGACGTTGATCTGGATATTGATCGCAGGCTGCTGCGCTTGCGGCGCCAGCGAGGCCGGTGCGTTCGGATTTTCGAACGACAGGTCCTTGGTGTACTGCGCCAGCACGTTCAACTGGGGAGGAGGGGCCGCCTCGGGAGGCGAGCCGTTGCCGTTGGTCATGGAAGTCTCTCCTGGAACGTTTTCAAGCGAGCGGGAACCGGTTTTGCGTCTGAATTCGCTCGTGAGGTGCGAAAATGCCTTGTCGGGGCGAGTGGCTATCATAGCCCCGCCTCATCCCACAAGGACGACAATTGCGCCCGGTCCGCCAGGGCGAGGCCAAAGGGGTCGGCCAGCGCCGCGAATACGGACCATGCAGGCCGGTCTGGCGAGGAGGGTGCGCTCTAAATTGTTGAATATGCGCGATTTCCAGGCAGGATCGGGTTTCCCCTCGCGGCGAAAACGCGCTACGATCCACTGGTGGCAAACGGGTAAGAGCACCGGCTTGGCCTATTTCCACCGGCATGGCTTTTCATGCCAAAACGCGCCATTGGTTAGGCCAAGTTTCGTGCCTACATGCCTGCAGACCCATCCATGATGTAATCTCTGCCGTTCCCTGAGGGAACGCTCTACCGCCGGACCCGTTGCCGGTGCAGACCAGAAAGCGAATGCGACGTGGATATTTACACCATCATCTTCCTGGCGCTGGCGGTCTTCATCTTCCTGCGCCTGCGTAATGTCCTCGGACAGCGCACCGGAAACGAGCGGCCGCCCTACGACCGCACGGCGCGCAACGTGGTGCGGGGGGCACAGGATAATAACGTGGTTCCGATGCCCGGTGCCGTAATCGACCAGGCGCCGCTGGCGCCGACCGCAGATGTGGCGCCGCCGACCGACCGCTGGAAGGGTCTGGCCGAGCCCGGCACGCCGCTGGCTCAGGGGCTGGACGCCATTGCAGCACAGGATTCCTCGTTCGATCCGCGCCATTTCCTCAGCGGCGCGCGCAGCGCCTATGAGATGATCGTGCTGGCGTTCGCCAACGGCGATCGCCGCGCGCTGAAGGATCTGCTGTCGTCCGAGGTCTATGAGAGTTTCGAAAACGTGATCAAGGATCGCGAGAAGCACGAGCAAAAGACGGAAACCCGATTCGTTTCGATCGACAAGGCCGAGCTTGTGAATGCGGAAACACGGGATCGGGCGGCGCAGCTGACCGTTCGTTTTGTGTCGCAGATGATCTCGGTCACCCGCGACAAGGCCGGCTCGATTGTCGACGGCAATCCGGATAAAGTCACCGATATCACCGATGTTTGGACATTCGCCCGCGACATTACCTCACGCGATCCGAACTGGAAGCTGGTTGGCACGGGCAGCGCTCAGTAACGCGCGTGGCTTCGGACGGCATGCCGCCGCGTTCTCTGTGATCGCCGCCGCGTTGTCGCTGGCTCCATTTGCCGCGGATGGCGCGCGTACTGCGCATCCCACGTCGAGCGCGCGTCCGCATCTCGCATCTCCTCGTCTTGTCCCATATCCCCGCCTGGCCTGGCCGCTTGAGATCAGCGGCAGCCAATATGCTCCGGTCGCGTGGGCCGATATCGCGGGCTGGAGCGACGACGACCATCTGCAGGCGTACAAGGCGTTTCGCTTAAGCTGCAAGCCGATATCGGCGCAGCGAAAGCCACCCGCCGATCCCAAGGCACTGGGTATTTCGTTACGCGATCCCTGCCGCGCGGCCAGAGCTGCCGGCATTTCCGATGGCGCCAAGGCGCGGGCGTTTTTCGAGGAGCATTTTCTGCCCTTGCGAATCTCGCGGCTTGGGGAAGACGAGGGCTTCGTCACCGGCTACTACGAGCCTGTGATCGACGGATCGCGGACGCAGACCGACGTCTACACCGTGCCGGTCTATCGCCGTCCTTCGAATCTGTTCGTCCGCGGCGTCAAACAAAGCGACAGCGGATTGCCCAACAAGGGACAGGTGTTCCGCAAGATCGGTCGTCGCAAGCTCGTGCCCTACTACGATCGGGCCGAAATCGAAGACGGCGCGATCGCCGGCCGCGGCCTCGAAATCTGCTGGCTTAAAGGTCAGACCGATTTGCTGTTCACGCAAATCCAGGGCTCGGCGCGGGTGCATCTCGAGGACGGCTCGACCATCCGCATCAATTACGACGCCCATAATGGTTATCCCTATACGCCGGTCGGCCGCATCCTGATCGACCGCGGTATCATCCCGAAAGACCAGATGTCGATGCTGCGGATCAGGGAATGGATGGATCAAAATCCGGACGGCGCCCAGGAATTGCGGCGGCAAAACCGGTCCTACGTGTTTTTTCGCGAGGTGCAGCTCTCCGACAAGGATGAAGCGGTTGGCGCGCAAGGCGTCCCGCTGACGCCGGGCCGCTCGATCGCCATCGACAAGGCGCTGCACGTCTACGGTACGCCGTTCTTTATCGAAGGCGAGCTGCCGATCGAGTCGGAGCAATCCAAGACGCCTTTTCGGCGGCTGATGGTGGCGCAGGACACCGGCTCCGCGATAACAGGGCCCGCGCGCGCCGATATCTATTTCGGCGCCGGCGCAGATGCCGGACGGGTGTCTGGCCGCCTGCGAAACAATATGCGCTTCGTCATCCTGGTGCCCAAGAGCCTCGATCCGGTGGCCCGGGGCCGCAAGATGCCGTTGCCGGATGCGAGGCCATCGGAGAAGATCGCAAAGCTGTTTCCGCAAGTCGATCCCTTGAAGGACCAACAAAAAGATCAGAAGGGCGGCGCGAAGCCGCCAGAGACTTCCGTGGCTGCGGGCCCAAAAGACGCCGCCAACACGCCGGCATCTGCGAAGAACGCCGCGGCCGCGGCGGCGCCGCCTTCAACGGCCGTCGCGCAGGCTTCGACGACTCAAACGGCTGCCGCGAAAGCGGTACCGCTGCCGGAAGCCCGACCGAATATCGAACCGGGCCGTGACGGGCGTCGCCGCCATCGCACCCGTCATTACCGCCGCGGCCGATGAAACGGCAGCCCTCGGCCTCGGTCCCGGAATTGCCGGCTTCGCCACGCCGCAAGCGCAGCTTGAGCGAAGAAGAGCGCGCGCTGTGGGAAAGTGTTGCGAAACAGACAAAACCGCTGCGGAAAAAGCCTCGCGCCGCAAAGCCGCAGGTTGCTTCGACGGATGCGGAAACCCCGGCCGCTGTGCGACCCGCAGTTTCGACGAAGCCACACCCGCTCCCCAAAATTCCACGCGCGGTAAAGCCGGACCTGCCGCCGGCCGCGCCGCCGCTGGTGCCGCTTGGACGCCGCGAGCGCTCGCAACTTTCACGAGGACGGAAGGAAATCGATGCGCGGCTCGATCTGCACGGCATGACGCAGACGCGCGCCCACCGCGCCCTATCAGGCTTCCTGCAGCGCGCCCACAGCGACGGCCTGTCTTTTGTCCTTATCATTACCGGCAAGGGCCGGATGGGTGCTGAGTCCGAGAGGGGCGTATTGCGCCGCCAGGTGCCGCAATGGCTGAGCCTGCCGGAATTCCGCTCGCTGGTGGTCGGCTTTGAAGAAGCGCATATCGGCCATGGCGGCGAGGGCGCGCTCTACGTGCGGATCAGGCGATCGAGAATCTGAGCCGCTATATTTGCGCATGATCTTATCGCCAAACCGCTCACACTTTGGCGGATCATGCGCTAGAACGGCCTCACGATTCCGACCCGCGGGATCAACGTAACGATCCAACCGAAGATAGTGGTCTTCCGATCATCTGTTGAAACAAGCGGCACAGCCGGCGAGGCGGGCAAGGTCTTGACCGCATGCAGGATCAGGAACATGCAGACCGCCCAGTTCGAAATCCATCGCGAATAATCGAACACCACCGCGAACATGACGAAGTAGGCGAGGCTGACGACAGCGATTGCGGCAATGACGATGCGGCGATGCAGCTGCTCTGTGAGTGACCGGATCAAGCTGACAAAGTATTTCCAGAGCGGGGCATGCAGCCAGATCAGAAGCGCAAACACCGGAATGCCCAGAATGTTGGAAGGCATGCGCTCCCAGGTATCCTGGATTTCGCGAGAAAGCGGCTGATACCATATATAACTGAAACTCAGCAGACTGGTCCGCGTCGGGTCGGCCATGCGGCTCTGCAGATAACGGACGAACTCCGCCTCCGGCACCGCCATCGTTCCCCAAAATTGCGCGGCCAGGAACAGCAGCCCGACACAAAGTGCCGCAGCGATGCCCACGATCGCATTTCGCCGCGCAAAACCCTGCACGAGATAATAACGCAGCACCACGATGACCGCGATGGTCGGCACATACATCAGGAAATGAATGTGGTGGATCAGAATCAGGATCATCGAGGCAATCGCGGCCGATATCACGAAAGCAACGGAACGCGCCGGCACCAGCAGCAGACAGATCGCGAGCGCACAGCCGTAGATATCGAAGTGCCCCAGCGTATGCATGAAATTTTTCAGAAAGAACGGCGAACCGGCCATGAACACGAAGAGCGGCATGTGCGCATCGTCGAGACCGAAGGTGCGGCGAAACAGCTGAACGAACAGACCGAGCGTGACAAGCCAGACGCCGCCGCTGAGCGCGAATACCAGCCACACCGGCACCTTGGAAGAAAACAGCGAAACGACGGCGCCGATCAGTGCGCGCTTGGTAAAGCCGAAATGATAATCGACCAGCAGATGGATGTAGGGGACATAGGGTTCGCGGGTGATCTTGTAGAGAAAAACCCCGATCAGAACAGCGACGTTGACGGCAAGCATCAGGCGCCAGGGATTTTCCCGCACACGCAGATTCATTCGGCACCCGAAAAGCAGTAGCCAGACTAGCTGCGAACTTATCACACGGCGGATACATGGGGCGCAACGCGCCATTATCCTCTATGTCGTCCCGGCCAAGCGAAGCACGAGCCGGGATCCATGACCACAGGCTTGCGTATTTGCAGAATGCTGGGGCCGCTATTTGATCCAAGAACGGCCGTCAGTGGTTATGGCTTTCGCCGGGACGACGATCTTGGCCGCAAAAGTTACAGAATAAACCGGCTCAAATCCGCGTTCTTGGCGAGATCGCCGACGTGCTTCTGCACATAGGCGGCGTCGATCTGGATCGTCTCGCCATTGCGGTCGGGTGCCGCGAACGAAATCTCGTCGAGCACGCGCTCCATCACGGTCTGCAACCGCCGCGCGCCGATATTCTCCACGGTGGAGTTGACGGCGACCGCGACGTCGGCGAGCGCGTCGATGGCGCCGTCGGTAATATCAAGCGTCACGCCTTCGGTCTGCATCAGCGCGACATACTGCTTGATCAGCGAGGCTTCAGGCTCGGTCAGGATGCGGCGCATGTCGTCGCGCGTCAGCGCTTCCAGCTCGACGCGGATCGGCAGCCGGCCCTGCAATTCGGGCAAAAGGTCGGACGGCTTGGCGATATGAAACGCGCCCGACGCGATGAACAGGATATGGTCGGTTTTGACAGCGCCGTGCTTGGTCGAAACCGTGGTGCCTTCGATCAGCGGCAGCAGATCGCGCTGAACGCCTTCGCGCGAGACATCGCCGCCGCTGCGGCCGTCGCGCACGCAGATCTTGTCGATCTCGTCGAGAAACACGATGCCGTTGTTCTCGACCGCGTTGATCGATTCCTGCACCAGCTGATCGTTGTCCAGCAGCTTGTCGGATTCCTCGTTGACGAGAAGCTCATGGGAATCCGCAACGGTCAGGCGGCGGGTCTTGGTCCGGCCGCCCATTTTTCCGAAGATATCGCCGATCGAGATGGCGCCCATTTGTGCCCCGGGCATGCCGGGAATTTCGAACATCGGCATTCCGCCCGAGGATTGCGTCTCGATCTCGATTTCCTTGTCGTTGAGCTCGCCGGCGCGCAGCTTCTTGCGAAACGAATCGCGCGTGGTGGCGCTGGAATTGGGGCCGACCAATGAATCGAGCACGCGATCCTCGGCGGCGAGTTGCGCGCGGGCCTGCACGTCCTTGCGTTTGCGTTCCCGGGTCTGCGCGATCGCGATTTCGACCAGATCGCGAATGATCTGCTCGACATCGCGGCCAACATACCCGACCTCGGTGAATTTCGTGGCTTCCACCTTGATGAACGGCGCGCCGGCGAGTTTCGCCAGCCGCCGCGCGATCTCGGTCTTGCCGACACCGGTCGGCCCGATCATCAGGATGTTTTTCGGCAGCACTTCCTCGCGCAGCGAGCCGGTAAGCTGCAGCCGCCGCCAGCGGTTGCGCAGCGCGATGGAGACCGCGCGCTTGGCGTCGGTCTGGCCGACGATGAAGCGGTCGAGTTCGGAAACGATTTCACGAGGAGAAAAGTCGGTCATAGGCGGTTCTGCATGATCAGGTCTGTGGACTTGTTTTCGGAAGATTGCGCGCGAGAGCAGATGGCGTGACGTCCAGGATCGCCGTCCGCAAGGGGCGCCAGCCGGCGCTGAGCAACAACACGAACGCGCCAAGTACCAGCACCGTTGCTGGCGTGGTCATATCGGAGAAGCCGGCTTCGCGAATCAGCGTCGCGAAGGCGTATCCCGCGTAGGACAGGCCGGACACCAGCATTGCGCGGCGGTCGATCAGAACGGCGACAAAGCTCAGCGCCAGAAAGACGGCCATAATAGCGACTGCCGCGGTCGGGTCCAGCTTCGACGTATTGGCCACCAATCCCCGGATCAACGAGTGAACGATCAAGGGCGCTGCAAGCAGATGAAGCCAGAAGGCGATGTCGGTTCGCCGTGTCAGGCGCTCCGGATCGGCCATATCGAAGCGCATCGCCAGCGTAAAAATCGCAAGGCCACAGATCAAGATAACGAGACTGTATCCCGCCGGCGTGAGTTGGGGCGCAAAGCCATAGGTAAGACCCATGATTGCAATCGTTAGTGCGCCGCAGCCGGCTGCAATGGTGATGGGTACGCGAAACCGCCAATAATGAACGGCAGTCAGCAAGACAGTCAGTAGCGCTGCGGCAGCAAGTATTGTGGGCTGGTTCGTATCGATGCCAACGATGCCCATAAGAGTTACGGGAGATCCGTACGACCTTATACCCGCTCCGAGAAATATGCACGCGCCTGCGAATACGGCCATCGCAAACACGATCAGCAGCACAATGCTCGGCAGCGCCATCCGGCGCAGCCGCGTGAAGAATTCCGCCAGCAGCCAAGCTGCGACGGCAACGCTCGTCCACATCCCGGCCACGTTAATCGAGCGATTGGCGAAATGGGCGATTGCGCCGATGAACATCGCAATGCCGATTGTGACAAAGATATCGCTGAAGCCACTGATGAAGCGAAGCTGTTCATCGTCGGGTGAGGCGGGCAATTCGACGTTCAACGCACGCAGGCGCTCGGCCTGTTCGGCGGTGATAATGCCCCGCTCCACGCCTCTCGCCAGTGTCTCATTTGCAGTCATCGGCTCCGTCTCTCTAGAAGATAAAAACGATTTCGCATCGCGAAGAATCAAATCATAACATCACAGGTAAGCAGAGCCGGGATTATCGCAAGCAGTCTAATGCAGTCTGTCTAGATGATCGGCGGGCCCGCTTGCCAATGCCAGATAGCGTCGAACGGATGGATCAGCATGATGATGTTCAGGGTAAGGTTATCGCGAATGTGAAGCCCGACCAGAATCTCGAACGAAAGCGCAAGCGCAACTGTTAGCGCAATCGGAAGCTTTCTCGCCAGCAAAAACCCCACCACCATGGACAGCGTATCGGAGACCGAATTGACGATGCTGTCGCCAAAGTAGTCCAGCGACACCGTGGCGGCGCGATATCGCTCGATGATCCAGTTGGAATTTTCAACGGCTTCCCAGCCGCCTTCGACCAGCATTGCAACAATCAGGCGGCCGGGCCAGGGCAGGCGCGGCAGCAGCAGCCAGGTCGCGGCATAGAACAGGAAACCGTGGATGATATGCGAAAAGGTGTACCAGTCGGTGATGTGCTGCGAATTCTCCGAGCTCTTCACCACGCCGTGCCAGAACTTGACATAGCCGCAGGCGCAGATCGGCAGCCGGCCCATCGCAAACAGGAGCGATGCCTGAAGCGCGATCAGGCCGGCCGCAATCAGCAACCAATGCCACGTTGCAAGTCCTGACGCGGCTGATGTGTTGCGTTCTGGCGTCATGGATTGCGGACCATCAGCAGGGCCGGGCCGTCCGGCGTATCCACCAGGCGGTCGCTTTGAAAGCCGGCTTTCGCGTAGGCGCGGACCGCGCGGCCATTGTCCGGATCAGGATCCGTCACGACGCGCGGAATTCCCGACCTCAGCAAGGTGTCAGCGAATTGCCGGATGAAGCCGGAGCCATGACCGCGCCCGATCATATCGGGCTCGCCGATTGCCCCGCGTGGCGGCTGGATGCGAGCCAAAACCCTGATTTCCGGTGCTGAGCGCATAACACTGGATGTAGCCGAACGGACGGTCGCCAAGGGCGACAATGAACTGGTCCATATCCGGATGATCGAGATCGCCGCTCACCAGCGCGTATTGTTCGTCCGGCTGTCCCCACCAACGCACCACCTCCGGCGTTTCGAGCCAGCGCCGGACCAGTGAAAGATCGGCTGCGCACATCGGCTGGAAAACGTAATCCGGCGCCATCGATCAGCCACTCTGCAACATCTCGATGGTCACGTTGCGATTGGTGTAGACGCAGATGTCGGCGGCGATATCGAGCGCGCGGCGCACGATGGTCTCGGCATCCTTGTCGGAATCGACCAGGGCGCGTGCGGCCGCCAAGGCATAATTGCCGCCGGACCCGATCGCCATCACGCCGGCTTCCGGCTCCAGAACGTCGCCAGTGCCGGTCAGAACCAGCGAGACATCCTTGTCGGCGACGATCATCATCGCCTCCAGCCGCCGCAGATAGCGGTCGGTGCGCCAGTCCTTGGCGAGTTCGACCGCCGCGCGGGTCAATTGCCCCGGATATTGCTCAAGTTTGCTCTCCAGCCGCTCAAACAGCGTGAAGGCGTCCGCGGTGGCGCCGGCAAAACCGCCGATGACGTCGCCCTTGCCGAGTTTGCGGACCTTTTTGGCGTTGGATTTGATGATGGTCTGGCCGATCGACACCTGCCCGTCGCCGCCGATCACCACCTTGCCGCCTTTGCGGACGGTCAAGATGGTCGTGCCGTGCCAGACCGGCGAGTCGGGTTGTGATGCTTGCATGGGTACCTCGCGTTCCCCCGGATTTAGGGATTGGCGCGCGGGGTTGCAATCGGCGCCCGCTGGAGCGCTTCGGCCGAAGCATGCCCTCCGGCTTGATCCGGGGGTGATACCGCTTCGCGTCGAGAAAACGCGTCAAACCAGAAGGTCAGCGCCGGATTCCGGTCACCATAGGCCGAAGTTCAGTCTTTATCAGTCCATCCCGCAGTAGCGAAGGCGGGATGGGCCTGTTAAAAGGGCGCGTTTTCGGGACGGGAAAGCAGTTTTCATGCGCACGGCGACCATCAAGCGCAAGACCAAAGAAACCGACATCGAGGTTACGGTGAACCTCGACGGGTCTGGCGTGTCCAACGTCGCGACCGGCATCGGCTTTTTCGACCATATGCTCGATTTGCTGGCCCGGCATTCCCGCATCGACATGGCAGTGAAGGCGGCTGGCGACCTTCACATCGACCACCATCACACCACGGAAGATGTCGGAATAGCGCTTGGACAGGCGGTGAAGCAGGCGCTCGGCACCATGGCCGGCATCACCCGCTATGCCAGCATCCACATGCCGATGGACGAGACGCTGTCGCGCGTCGTGATCGACATTTCGGGGCGGCCGGTGCTGGTGTTCAAGGTGGAGTTTCCGCGCGACAAGGTCGGCACCTTCGATACCGAACTGGTACGCGAATGGTTCAACGCGTTTGCGATCAATGCCGGCGTGACTTTGCACGTCGAAACCCTATATGGCGAGAACAGCCATCATATCGCCGAATCCTGCTTCAAGGGTCTGGCAAGGGCGCTGCGAGCGGCGGTCGCGATCGATCCACGCGCCGCGGGCGAGGTGCCTTCCACCAAGGGTCAGCTCGGCGGCTGATTTCTTGTTCTCGGCGGAGAGGTACGATGCCGGTTTACACAGTTCATGCTCCAGCGACGAATGATGCGGGTATTCGCGTGACCGACAGGTTCGCCTTCGTTCGCGACGGCTTTCATGTCTGGGCTGCGCTTCTGGGCGTGGTGTGGCTTGCCTGGCATCGCCTGTGGCTGGCGCTGCTCGGCTGGATCGTCCTGATGGCCGCAATCGATGTCGGAATGGTGCGGCTCGGCGTTGGCGGGATGGCGATCTTTCTCGCCGATGTATTGCTCGCGCTGCTGATGGGATTTGAGGCGGACAGCCTGCGGCGCTGGACCCTGTCGCGGGGCAACTGGCGTCAGCTCGACATCGTGGTGGCCGACGACGAGGAACAGGCCGAGCGTCGCTTTTTCGATCGCTGGACCGCCAAACAGCGCGCGCTGAGCAACGATCAATCGGCGGTCGACCGCGGCGCGCCGCCGCCGACGCGGGATATTCCGGGCCAGCCGTTCTCGCGGCCGCCGCCGCTGCCGCAGAGCGAGATCATCGGATTGTTTCCGGAACCGGGAGCATCGCGTTGAGCGTTGCCATCATCGACTACGGCTCCGGCAATCTGCACTCCGCCGCGAAAGCGTTCGAGCGCGCGGCGCGGAGCATGGAATCTCCGGAAAAAATCGTCGTGACCCGCGATCCCGAGATAGTGTTTCGCGCCGATCGCATTGTGCTGCCTGGCGTCGGCGCCTTCGCCGATTGCCGCAGGGGCCTGGACGCGCTTGACGGCATGATCGAGGCGATGACCGAAGCCGTGCGAAGCAAGGCGCGGCCGTTCTTCGGCATCTGCGTCGGCATGCAATTGATGGCGACCCGAGGCAAGGAACACGTGACCACCGATGGGTTCAACTGGATCGCCGGCGACGTCGAAAAGATTTCGCCGCGCGAGGAGAATTTGAAAATTCCCCATATGGGCTGGAATACGCTCGATATGGTCAGGGAGCATCCGGTGCTCGAGCGCTTAGCCCTGGGGCCGAAGGGCCGCCACGCCTATTTCGTTCACTCCTATCACCTCAACGCGTCAAACGAGGCGGATGTGCTGGCGCGCGCGGATTACGGCGGCCCGGTCACGGCCATCGTCGGCAAGGACACCGCCATCGGCACCCAGTTTCACCCGGAGAAGAGCCAGCGTTTCGGGCTGGCTTTGATTTCGAACTTCTTGAAATGGAAGCCGTGATCCTGTTTCCCGCCATCGACCTGAAGAACGGCCAGTGCGTGCGCCTTGAGCAGGGCGATATGGCGCGCGCGACCGTGTTCAATCTCGACCCGGCGGCGCAGGCGCGTAGCTTCGCCGCGCAAGGGTTCGAATATCTGCATGTGGTCGATCTCGACGGCGCCTTTGCCGGCAAGCCGATGAACGCGCTGGCAGTCGAGGCGATGCTTGCGGCGGTCACCATGCCGGTGCAGCTCGGCGGTGGTATCCGCGATCTCAACACCGTCGAGGCCTGGCTCGCCAAGGGCATTGCGCGCGTGATCATCGGCACCGCGGCGGTGCGCGACCCTGCGCTTGTGAAAGCCGCCGCGAAAAAATTCCCCGGCCGCGTTGCGGTGGGTCTCGACGCGCGCGACGGCAAGGTCGCGGTCGAAGGCTGGGCCGAGACCTCGCAGGTCACCGCGCTCGAAATTGCGCAGCGATTCGAGGATGCGGGCGTCGCCGCGATCATCTTCACCGACATTGCGCGAGACGGTCTCTTGAAAGGTCTCAATCTTGAGGCGACCATTGAGCTTGCCGAACGCATCTCGATACCCGTCATCGCCTCGGGCGGCTTCGCCTCGATCGACGATGTCAGGGCGCTTCTGCAGCCGCGCGCAAAAAAACTGGCCGGAGCGATAGCGGGGCGCGCGCTTTATGACGGCCGCCTCGATTCCGCTGCTGCATTGGCGCTGATCCGTAACGCGCGGGCCGCGGCCTAGGAGTTTTCGCAATGTTCAAGGTGCGCGTGATTCCCTGTCTCGACGTCAAGGACGGCCGGGTCGTCAAGGGCGTCAACTTTGTCGATTTGCGCGACGCCGGCGATCCCGTGGAAGCGGCCATCGCCTATGACGCCGCCGGCGCGGATGAGCTGTGCTTTCTCGACATTACGGCCACGCATGAAAATCGCGGCATCATGCTGGATGTGGTCAGGCGAACCGCGGAAGCCTGCTTCATGCCGCTGACGGTGGGCGGCGGCGTGCGCACCGTCGATGATATCAAGACGTTATTGCGATCCGGCGCCGACAAGGTGTCGATCAACAGCGCCGCGGTCAGCCGCCGCGAATTCGTCAAGGAAGCCGCGGAAAAATTCGGCGATCAATGCATCGTGGTTGCGATCGATGCCAAGCGCGTGAAGCGCGGCGGCGGATCGGAGCGCTGGGAAATCTTCACCCATGGCGGGCGCAATTCCACCGGCATCGACGCCATCGAATATGCCCAGGAAGTCGTCTCGCTCGGCGCCGGTGAAATCCTGCTCACCTCGATGGACCGGGACGGCACCCGGCAGGGCTTTGACATTCCGCTCACCCAGGCGGTGGCGGACAGCGTCTCTGTTCCGGTGATCGCCTCCGGCGGGGTGGGCAATCTGGATCATTTGGTGGACGGCATCCGCCAGGGGCATGCGACCGCGGTGCTGGCGGCGTCGATCTTCCACTTCGGGGAATTTACCATACGTGAGGCCAAGGACCATATGGTCCGCGCCGGGCTGCCGATGCGGCTCGATCCTTGACGACTCTTTGTGACAGAAGTGCTAAATGCCGCTGATGAGCCGCGCCCCGTCTGCGGGCGACGCGAGTTGAGTTGAGCTGATGTCGCGTTTCACGATCCACGATCTCGCCGCCACCATCGATGCCCGCGCGGCGTCGGGAGGAGAGGCGTCCTATACGCGCAAATTGCTGGACAAGGGTTCGGAACATTGCGCCAAGAAATTTGGCGAGGAGGCGGTGGAAACCGTTATCGCCGCGGTCGAGAACGATCGCGGCCATCTGATCGCCGAAAGCGCGGACCTGCTGTTTCACCTGCTGGTGCTCTTGAAGTCGCGCGGCGTGAAGCTTGAGGATGTCGAGGCCGCGCTGGCGCAGCGCACGACCATGTCCGGACTGGACGAGAAGGCCGCGCGCAAGCGCGACTAGCAAAAGCTAAAGGCGGCTTCATGGATATTCGGGCACCGGAGCAACTGTATAATCCCTACCGGGTGTTCTCGCGCCAGCAATGGGCGCGGCTGCGCGACGATACGCCGATGACGCTGGAAGCCGGCGAGATCGCCAAACTGCGCTCGATGCACGACCGGCTCGATCTCAGGGAGGTCGAGGAGATCTATCTGCCGCTGTCGCGCCTGCTGTCGATCTATGTCGATGCCATGCAGCGGCTGTATTTCGCGCAGCGGCGCTTTCTCGGCATCGAAGACCGCAAGATGCCCTACATTATCGGCGTTGCCGGATCGGTGGCGGTGGGCAAATCGACCACCGCGCGCGTGCTGCAGGCGCTGCTGGCGCGATGGTCGCCGCGGCCGAAGGTCGATCTGGTGACGACTGACGGTTTTCTGTTTCCCAACGCGGTGCTCGAGCGGCAAGGCCTGATGCAGAAGAAAGGTTTCCCCGACAGCTACGACCTGCCGATGCTGCTGTCGTTTCTGAGCGACATCAAGGCGGGGCGGCGGCCGGTGCGGGCGCCGGTCTATTCGCATTTGACCTACGACATCATTCCGAACGAATGGATCGAGATCGACAGGCCGGATATCCTGATTGTCGAGGGCGTCAATGTCCTGCAGACCGGCCGGCTTCCGCGCGATGGCAAGGCCGTTCCCGTGGTTTCGGATTTTTTCGACTTCTCCGTCTATATCGATGCTGAAGAATCGGTGCTGCGCGAGTGGTATATCAGGCGCTTCCTGGCGCTTCGCGACACCGCGTTTCACGATCCGCGATCGTATTTTCATCGCTACGCCCCGCTCTCCGACGAGGAAGCAACGGCAACCGCGCTGGCGATCTGGGAACGCACCAACCTCGCCAATCTCGAGGAGAATATCTTGCCGACCAGACCGCGCGCGACCCTGATCCTGAAGAAGGGCGCGGATCATGTGGTCGAAACCGTGGCGCTGCGGCGGCTCTAGGCGGCGTGGCGCGACGCATCGACGCCGAAATGCTCGATGTAGCGCGCATTGATCGCCGACACCGGCATCACGATCAGCACGTCCGTGGTGCCGAACTGATGATCGACCACCGCGCCGTCGCCGATATAGGCGCCGAGCCGCAGGTATCCCTTGATCAAGGGCGGCAGCTCGTGCAGCGCGGCCTTCGGATTGATCGCTTCCTTGGCCATCCGGTTCATCTCGACGCGGCGTGAGGAATGCGCGGATGCGCGCCAGCCTTCCGGGGCCTGCGCGTAGTGATGCAGGAACGATAACGGCAAGGCCAGCCGGTCGGGGTCAGTGCCCTCGAAGCTGGCGCAGCCGATCATCACGTCGAGCCGGTGCTGGCGGACATAGGTCCAGACGCCGTGCCACAGCAATTCGACGGTGCGCTTGTTGCGATAGGGCGGCAGCACGCAGGATCGTCCAAGCTCTAGAAAACGCAAATCCGCATGACGATCGATCAGGCCTGATATATCGAACTCGTCCTCGGTATAGAAGCCGCCATGGTTTTCCGCCACGTCCTGACGCAGCAGGCGATAGGTGCCGACCACCGGCTGCTTTCCGCTGATCGACGGTTTGGCGGCGTGATCGATCACCAGCAGATGATCGCAGATCTTGTCGAACGCATCCTTGTCGCGGCGCGCCAGCAGCGTGGCGGCGTCGGCAATGGCGGTGCCGTCCCTGTAGAACACGCGATAACGCAGCTTCTGTGCGCGCTTCACGTCGTGGTTTTCCCGCGCAAGCCGCACCTCGAGAGCGCCGAGCCGGCCAAGCGTGGCAGGAAAATTCGGGAAACTTCGGATCGGCTTGATGATGCCTGATGAGGGCGGCAGCGGCTTGAACCAGGCCATCGCCGTTTGCGCCGCGGTTCCGACATTCTCCGGCCGCAGCATCCGGATCAGGCGCTGCGTCGATCGCGCAAATTCGCCGTTCTGCATGGATTCCCCCGCGACCCCATCGAATCGAATCGATGCGGTCTTCGCGGACATAATCACGGGCTTTCAAAGGTTTTATGACGCGGTGGTGAGCCCGCAACCACGCGCTCAAAAGCAGAATGCCGGCGCATCCGGCCGGCATCCCACGTCCAAGATGTCTGGTTTGGCGCGTTATTTCAACGCAAGTGGTTTTTCCTCGTCGAGGAAGCCCATCAGTTCGCGGAAGAATTGCATGCGGTTCTTTTCCATCATGACCGTATGGGTTCCTTCGCTCAGTTCGATGAGCCGCTTGTACGGCGTATGCTTCAACTGCGCGAAATAGCCCTGCGCCAGGTAGCTGGGAAGGTCCGCGTCCCATTCGGCGTGAAGCAGAAGGGTTGGCACGGTAATCTTGCCGGGGTCGTACAAGGCCTTGCCTGCGCTCCAATAGTTCACGCTGTCCTTTACAACGCCGTTTGGCGCACGCAGCATCGGCGGATTCTGCTTCGAGGCCTCGGGATCCGTCGCCCAGGTTGCGTTCGCCCAGGCATCGAACACGCCGGGCGGAATCAGATCCGCCTGCTTGTCTGCGGCCACACCCTTCAGCCAGCGCGCCTTGGCTGAGTCCTTGGAGACCAATCGGTAAGCGCCAAGCGGCGGCGCATTGGCGGCCGCAGGCGCGGGCGGTTCGTTGCGGATCCATTGCGGCGCGTAGAGCACGAGACGGTTGACCTTGTCATTGTGCTCGCTGGTGTACATTCCGGCGATCGAGGTGCCCCACGACCAGCCCATGACGTTGATCTTTGAAACCTTGCGCTTCCTGAGGATGTAATCGACAGCCACGCCCAGATCGTGCGCCGCGACCTTGGTCGACACGATCGGCTTGTTTGCTTCCGGCGGCTGGCTCATTTCGGCAGGCCTCGTCGAGCGGCCGTAGCCGCGCACATCGACAAGATAGACGTCGTAGCCGCGCGCGCCGATCAGATCCATCATCGAGACGCCCTCGATCGGCAGATCGAACGCGGTCTCGGCCGGATAGGTCGCGCCATGCACGAACAACAGGATCTTGTCCGCGGAGGTTTCCTTGCCGGCCGGATGCTTGTTGCGCACGAACAACTGGATTCCCGCATCACCTGACGGGATCATGGTGTCGGTGGCTTCCAGCCTTGGGCCCTTGGCCTGCGCGCCTGCGACCGCGAAGGTGCTTGCGACAAGACACGCCAAAGACATCTGCAAAAACCTGTTGGTCATCGAAGTCCTCCCAGGACGTTTTTATTTTGGGCCGCTCGCTGGCGGCCTGCGTTCCAGTTCGCTTGAGCAGACCGGTACCCCTCACATGCTCGGTCCAATCGCCGGCAGCGTCAAGGATATTGCGGGAGCGGATGTCGCCTCTCGCGCCGGCTCAGGCGGCGAGATGCCGCGAGGCGGCCAACCCGGCGAGCGCATCGGCGAGCTTTTCGCGATCGAGCGGCTTGATCAGAAAACCGTCCATACCGGCCTCGAAGCAGGCGTAGCGATCCTCCACCAGCGTATTCGCGGTGAGGGCGAGGATCGGCGTCTGGCGGCCCGGCTGGCCGGCCTCGCGGGCGCGGATGCGCTTGGTTGTTTCGATGCCGTCGAGTTGCGGCATCTGGATGTCCATCAGCACCAGATCATAGGGAGCGCCCGCGGACTTGGCTGACAGCCAGGATTCCAGCGCCTCCTCGCCGTTGGTGGTGATGACGGCATGATGTCCCAACCGGGTCAAAAGCGAACGCATCAAGAGCGCGTTGATCTCGTTGTCTTCCGCCACCAGAATTGACAGACCTCGCTCCGGCGCGGTTGGCGGCGTCTCAAGATGGTCAGGCACCTCGTGCAGGGAATCGCCGGCAAGGTTTGGCGCGAGCACTTCCGGCGCCATCGTCAGGCGGGCCGCGAGCGACGCCGCGCGCAACGGTTTCACCAGATAGCCGGTGAAAGCGGAGGCGGCCGAGAGTTGCAGCTCATGCCGCGCGGCCGGCGTGAACATGACGATCCGCTGCGTGGCGTGAGCGCGCGCCGCCTCGCCCAGCGACTTGACGTCTTCAGCGCCCAGGGCGCGGTCGAGCAGAACGGCGTGCCATGGCCGCTCCGGCAACAGGGCCTGCGCCACCGCGATATCGGAAACCATGCAGGTCCGGCCGCCCCAGCGTTGCAGCCGCCGGGCCACCAGCGAGGCCTCGATGCTCTGAGGCGCGACCAGCATGATCGACTGGCCCGTCAGATCCGGCGCCGCGAACGCCCTTTGTTCGCTGTTATTGTCGCCGGAGGCGGCCAGCGGGATCGACACTTCGAATGTCGAGCCGACGCCCGGCTGGCTCTCCAGCGTGATCCGGCCACCCATTCGCTTGACGATGCGCTCGGAGATGCTCAGCCCAAGTCCGGTGCCGCCATAGCTTCTGGCGATGCGTTCGTCGGCCTGTTCGAACTCGCGGAAAATCCGCGCCTGTGCCTCGGGCGCGATGCCGATGCCGGTGTCGCGCACCAGAAAGCTGATTTCGTCGGGCAAGATCCCCGGCTCGACGATCAGCGCCACGCCGCCGGTCGAGGTGAATTTTATGGCATTGCCGGCGAGATTGAGCAGCACCTGGCGCAGCCGTGCGGCGTCGCCGACCACTTCCACCGGCAGCCGCTCGTCGACATAGGCCGCGATCTCGAGCTTTCTTGCCTGCGCCCGCGGCGCCAGCAGTTCGGTAATATCCTCGATCATGGTCGCCAGCGCGAACGGGCGATGTTCGAGATCGATCTTGCCGGCTTCGATCTTGGAATAATCCAGCAGCTCCTCGATCAGCGACAGCAGGGCGTCGCCGGAGGTCTTCACCGCCTTGGCATAGGTCATCTGCTCGGGCGTCAGCGGCGTATCCAAGAGCAACCCGCTCATGCCGATGATGCCGTTGAGGGGGGTGCGAATCTCATGCGAGGCCATCGCGAGGAATCGGGACTTGGCGCGGTTGGCGGCGTCGGCCTGGTCGCGGGCTTCGCCGAGCGCGCGTTCGGTCTCGGTGCGGTCGGTGACGTCGCGGCCGACGCATTGCATCTCGGCCGGCGCGCCGGCATCCGATCGAACCAGGCCTTCGCGCCAGGCGATCCATCGCGGTCCGAGCGCGCTTGCGATCTTCTGGTCGTGAATTCGGGTTCCGTTCGGCTCCAGCGCGGTGTCGCCTTGCTCCAGCACATCGAGCGTGAAGCGGCTGCCGATCAGCGCGCTGCGCGGCAGCTGCGCCAGTTCGCAATAGGCGTCGTTGACGAAACTGATGCAGCCGTCGGCATCGCGCAGGACGATCAGATCGCCCTGGGATTCGAACAGGCTGCGGGCGCGTTGCTCGGCCTCCTGCAATTCCCAATTGCGGTCGGCCAGCGCTTCATTGTGCAGGGCGATCTTGCGAACTTTCCGGTGCATCCAGCGCAGCTGTATTCTCAGCGTCGCCAGCGCGACGCACGCCACCGCGAACAGGAAGCTGGCGCCGATGGCAAAGGTGTGGGGATTATAACCGGAATCCTGGGATCGGCTTCCGGCGATGAACCCGTACGCGCCGCCGAAGGCGGCGGAGAAGATCATGAACGAGCGCAGCGCGAACAGGAGCCACGGGTGGCGTCGCGAGAAGCGGCGTATGACTATCTTGATCCGGAAAACCCGCTTCATCGCCGACTACCCCAGGATTGCCTTGCAGCACCGCGAGTGTTTGACGCGGTCAGCGTTTGCGAACTGCCTCGACGCGCGTCGTGTGCCTGACGGCGACGATGCGGCGGCGACCTTGCAAAGTGCTTGAGGCCGGCCGGCGTCGCGCGGTCCGATGAGAACAGGGTTAATAAGGTGTTAAGGCCGGATTCCAGGGCATGATCCCGAAAGTGAAAACCGGTTTTCTCGGACCAACGAATTCGTTCGTCCTGAGATCATGCCCAGACGAAAAGCCAAGCGACGAGTCCGATTCAGCGAAGCCGGATCAGACTCTAGAGCGACGCGGCTGCCAGGCGGTGGTGTCCGACGCTGGCGCCGACGACCAGGGCTGCCGCATCGCGCACGGTAAATGTCTTCGATCGCACAAAAATCCGGTAATCGGCGGGGCCATCGCGCGAGAGATAGATCATGGGCGCGTCGGCTGCGGCAGTTGCGGAGATCGCCACGAACCGCGTCGTCGCATTGGCCGCGCAGGCGCCGGCCTCCGGGCTGTCGACATCGTCGATCACGGCGAAGTCGGCGGCGTCGGCGCTGTCCGATATCTGGACCCGCACGGTTGCGGTTGCGGGATCGTCGGTGAAACTGACGTGAAGCTGGGCCTGCCAGGGCAGGTCCGCGATCTGGACCGGGGCGTCGCCGATGGAGATGCGGGGGCGCGGGCCGGGCAACAACCCGCCGCGCGCCAACACCGCGACAATGATCAACGGAACAGCCGAGGCCAGAATCTTGAAACGCAACATGACACGCCGCCGTTCGACGATAAGCCATCGAGACGCGAGGCTTATGGTTGGCAGAGCGTAAACAAGTTTTAATGGGCGAATCGATATTTTCTCAGCATCCCTCACGGCAAGTAATACCAGACTGCGTATGGACTGACTCTCGGGATTAGCGGCGGGTTGTGATTCATTATGAGCTTCACGATTTGATTCGGGGGCACGAAATGAGCGCAGCGA